>Ga0116231_10002747_pt1 | contig 36695 bp, 32 predicted proteins | sample S1TSphgellanicum_2_FD_89695 | JGI IMG/M metagenome (GOLD analysis project Ga0116231, IMG submission 89695) | Host-associated microbial communities from peat moss isolated from Minnesota, USA - S1T2_Fd - Sphagnum magellanicum MG | ecosystem: Host-associated > Plants > Peat moss > Unclassified...
CTAAAACGCCACTAACTACACTAAGTGGTGACCCGAGGTTGTCACCACTAGAGGATGAAAAAAAATAGTTAACTTAGAGGTTGTCACAACCCGAGGATGAAAAAAAAAAGTTAACTTAGAGGTTGTCACAACTCGAGGATGAAAAAAATAGTTAACTTAGAGGTTGTCACAACCTGAGGATGAAAAAAAAAAATTAACTTAGAGGTTGTCACAACCCGAAGATGAAAAAAAATAGTTAACTTAGAGGTTATCACACCTCGAGGATGAAAAAAAATAGTTAACTTAGAGGTTGTCACAACCCAAGGATGAAAAAAAATAGTTAACTTAGTGGTAGAAGGTCTGGTACCTTGGCAGCTTCAACATTAATTATACTATTTTCAGAAATGTTTAATTTTTCAAATAAGAATTCAAATAACAAACATTTTTGAAAGGAAATATTGAATATTTGAGAATTTTCTATTTGTTGAAATGAAAATAATAAAATTAATTAATTACTTGACTGATATGTATCAAAACTGCAATATAAAAAGTACTACAGTAGTGAAAAACCTTTTATCACTGCATGGATTAGGATGGATCAAAAGCCCAACTTTGATTAAAGCATGATTGCTAAGTCATGCATGCTAACAAAGCCCTTTTTTTGAGTGAAGTATGGAGAAAGTTCAACATCTTGATAAGATTGCAATTGCACAAAACAGATGGTGACAACCCGAGGATGAAAAAAAATAGTTAACTTAGAGATTGTCACAACCCAAAAATGAAAAAAAATAGTTAACTTAGAGATTGTCACAACCCAAGGATGAAAAATAATAATTAACTTAGAGGTTGTCACAACCCGAGGATGAAAAAAAAAAAATAACTTAGAGGTTGTCACAACCCGAGGATGAAAAAAAATAGTTAACTTAGAGGTTGTCACAACCCGAATATGAAAAAAAATAGTTAACTTAGAGTTTGTCACAACCCGAATATGAAAAAAAATAGTTAAAGTAGTTAACTTTGTAGTGGTAGAAGGTCTGAAATATTGTCAAACACACTTACACAACCCCATGCAAATATTTGGAGGCATGTAAATATATAAATTATACACCTTTAATGACCATACCTTCTTGCAAATCTATATTAATTAATTGTGGGTGCAAATCATCCTTATGTTCAATTATTATTTTTTGTAATGGGCCACTTTGATTTGCCTTTCAAAAAAATCATGATACTTTGATATTCCCAAAACATTAACATTGAGTCTATGGTGATGTTATTCCAAGGAACATTGCAAATGCATATTATAATCATTATAATGATTGGTATTATCTAGTGCATTTGTGATTACATGTGGGTGATTTTAAATGGTCTCTCATCTAATACTCTCTCATTTTCTAGAAAATGTTTTTCTGAAAAAAAATCCATCTGGATGGATTCCGGTTCTTAAAATGTTCCAAAAACCTGGTTCCAGTTCTGTAACCAATTCCAAAAATTAGAATCAGCTTCAATTCAGTTCTCAGTAACCGGTTCTCTAGAACCGACGATTCTAACCTGCCAAACTGGATAATACCCACTGGACTCTGGTTCATCATGCAGCCCTACTAAGTGGGTACTGGACCTTGCTGGTCTTCATTTGGGCCTTGCAAGTCTGCCTTTGTGGTAAGTTTACCTTTGGGCCAGTTTGACAACAATCATATTATTTTCAGAATTGTTGAAAATTTCAAAAATAAAATAAAATCAAAATTGCAAATAATAAAATTTTTTTGGAGGAAAATAATGAATCTTCAAAGATATTCTATCTATGGAAATGAAAATTTTCAAAATCAATTAATTAATCTACAAACATGTTTCAAAAGTTGCCAAGGTACTAAGGTATCTAGATGACCATTTATTTTAGTAGTATGTATTCTTTTATTGATTGATTGATTGATTGATTTTTCTTTCCTTTCCTTTGTAGTGTGTACAGGAGTGAGTGAAACAACACCCACCACCAACACACACCAGGGTGGATTGATGGTGGGAGGAGGGAACGACAAAAAGGAGACTTTGCTGACACTACTACTTACCTTGTCTGTGCAATTTGATATTCACCAGTGAAGTGAGAAAATGAGTGAGGATTGATCAGAAAAAATAATGGAATTGGGTGTGTGCAGAGATCCAACTAAGGGGCCAGAGTGAACCAGCACCCACTGGTGCACCAGCTGGACCATTCGGTTGCGGAATAATAGCTGGTGAGAGTGCACAAGTTACCCTGAATAGTTGAGGCATGTGAGGGATATACGATCCATTTGTTGCCTCTTATAGACTAAGTAGTTGGCAAGAGTGCACAAGTTATCATGAATAGTTGATGTGTGCCAGGTCTCCCCACCCCCTGATTTAGGAGATCTCAATTTGACAAACAAATGACTTTTTCTTAATGGAATAGACTAGTGTGACATGTTGTTGTTGTTGGTCCAAGTGTGAACTGGTTACCCAACTAACATCTCCTTCTAAGTGATTCTTAAGGTTCAATATCTCTTGCACATTAGAATTGAAAATTATGAAATCATTTCCTAGAAATCTCATTCATCGAAGGCTTTCCATCAGTACAAGAGTGTGCCCCAATTTCCTTAAAATTACCGTAGTGGCATTCCCATTCGCGACCTGCCTTGCGAATAATTATTTTCAAAAGTTTTTTTTTTTTCGCACTGACCAGTTCACAATTATTTTCACTTTCACTAGGCCATTTTTGCAAGTTCTCCACCTTTTTGTTTTGGTAAATTCGTTCAATATGAGCCGTTGGATACAATACCCACAACCCCGGCGATGACGATTCAATGATCGCGGCGGGCTGGCCCGGCCGGGCCCGCCGGGTCGGGCCAGACAAAGATATTGCAACGAAATCTGGTGCACAGACATTGCCAGCATGTCTCATTGAGCAGTCAAGATACTGGTATTATACACATGCTCTTGATTTAGGCGGGAAAGGTGCAAAACTGCAGGCCCTAGAGACTGAGCCACAGCGAGTTACGTGCACTATGGCTCAGACAGATAAGGAAAAGTGGCTTCCCTTTCAAAAATCAAGAATGGCACTAGAGTTGTAGGGAAACGACAAAACAGATGAAGCATCGGTAAGGGAATGGCGCCCAAGGTGGCCACTATCACCAAGTTTTTTTATGTCATCTCTAAAGAAGAGCAGCTTGCCCAATGGCAGAGAAGCTAGACTCAGTTGGGAGAGCGGTTGAAGGAGCAGGCAGCACGTAGAGAAGAGGCAGAGAAGGCTCGTCTGGCTACCAAGCGTCCCGTTGGTAGACCAAAGAAAAGCATTGCAGTGCCCTCGGCCATATTGATTCCAGTTCAGGCTTCGGGATAGTAACATGTAACACAGAATGGGGGGGAGCAAGGGGATGCGGTAGCAGCTGAGGAGACGAGGGTGGATGCAAGCGAAAAACCACCCCTTGCAAAAAAGAAGAGGGGAAGTTACACAAACTGGTTCGTCCCCGATCTGTGGCCTTTCATTGAACAAGCTGTGAAGCAGCACCCCAAGAGCTTGTATGAAGTTCTGTTATCCCTTCAACACATCAGAAAGCCTGGTCGGGTTGGCAGCCCTTTTGACAACCTGACCATCAGCACTTTGAAGGGGTGATTTGAGAAGGATGTGACATGGCCCTTTGTTTTACGGAGGAAGTATGGGGAAGCTATCAAGCTGCAGTCTGCACGGTCAGCTGCTCAGGACAAAGGGCCTCGAGGGATCCTCAAAGATCATCCAGTGGCCTTTCAAATGATCGTAGACACTCTGAAAGGCATGCGAGACTCAGGGCAGCCTTTGGACAGCACCATTACTCAGACAGTCATTCAGGGGATTATCTCAGCTGTTGCCCCTGAGCTCTTTGAGAGGTGCACAAAAAGTGGATTCTTCAGCGTGTCGAAAAGGTTTGCAAGGAAGTTTGTGCATAGGCACATGGGTTGGACTTGGAGAAGGAGTACCACAGCAGCGAGTAAGCTCCCCGCTGATTGGGAATCCTAGGCTCATGATATGGCTTACAGGATAGTTGCACTTGTGAAGACATATGATATCCCCGAAGAGCTAGTCATCAATTCTGATAAGACTGCTCTCCACATTGGGCCAAGCACAGATCAGACTTATGACGTTAAGGGGGTCAAAGATGTCAAGAATTTGGGAAAGGACAATAAGCGTCAGATTATTTGCACGGTTAGCTCAGCAGCAAGTGGGGTTCTGCTCCCTCTTCAACTGATCTTCCAAGGCAAAACCACTGTTGTTGTCCCTAAAGACCCTGGGGCGGTGGCAGTTAGGGCGAAGGGCTGGCATCTGACCATGTCGTCCAACCATTGGTCTAACCAGCAGACCATGAGGGAGTTCGTTGACTAGGTCATTGTGTCGTGGCATGCAAAGCAGTGTGAGGAGTTGGGGCGTGTTTCGTCCTCTCAGCATTACATCTGGAACATTGATTGTTAGAAGGTGCATATCTCAGAGGAGTTTAGAGGGTGGCTAAAGGAGAATCATCCGCTTTTGCACCTCGTCTTTGTTCCTACCAACTGCACTAGCAAGCTGCAGGTCGCCGATGTAGTTTTGCAACGCCCTTTCAAGCACCGCTTCCGCACTCAGTTCAATCTGTGGCAAAGCCAGCAAGTAGCATGTCAGGTGCTCAACGAGGTGCAGCCGGATAACATCCAGCTCCAGCTTGGGATCAAGGAGCTCAAATGCCACTTGGTAGGCTGGTTGATGGGTTCCTGGGAGGAGCTGGTAGGGCTCAAGCAGATGATCAAGAAGGGGTGGACGAAGTGCGGGATGGGGAAGATTCACGAAGCAAAGTTCGAAGCAAAGGCTTTGTCAGAATGTCTGACAAGGGGTCTGCTGGTACTGGAAGCAGTGGAAGAGGATACGACGGTAGGGCTTGAGGGGGACATCGAGGTGCTCACGCACATGGAGCATGCTTCATTGGCCGGTGTGATGGAGGCATGCCTGGATGATCAGTTTGATGTTCCAAGTGATGTAGACCTAGAGGGTTCTGACTCTGAGGAGGATGGGTCAGATGGAGAAGATTAGAATTCAGTTGTTAGATCAACATCACCAGTACTGGTTAGAGCCTTGCTTCGAGACTCTCATGGCAGCTACTTATTCTGCCATTTTTGGTATTTTTAGCTAACAGGGTTGTAGAATTATCGGATTAATTCACAACTTTGCACCGGCTATAAAAAATTAGTTTTTTTTTTCGCAGCGGCCAAAAATAATTATTTTTAGTGCGAATGGGAATGCCACTACGGTAGTTTTGATTTTGTTGAACTATGATTGACTCTTGCATTGTAGGTTTACTCAAACATTACAAACCCACCTCAGTGCAGCCCCTACTTGTCAGTGGCTTTTCAAGATACAATGTGCCTAGGGTGGAGAAGGGGTGGCATCATTTTGGGAGATCTCAACATGACAAATGAAACAAACAAACAACCTTCATTTACTAAATAAATGTTTTGCCACATGTTCCTTGTGTTGTTCACATGATTCCCATATGTTCCCTTGAATTTGTTCACAAAATGTACTTCACAAAATGTTCCTTACATGGTGTTCCCACAATCCCATATGTTTTGCCTCATGTTCTTTGTGTTATTACCATAATTCCCGTGTGTTCCTTAAATTTGTTCAGTATGCTTTCAAAATGTTCCTTATGGTGTTCCCCATGCATCCCCCAGGTGAGTTCCCTCAATATTGCCCTTGGGATTAGCCTATGCAGAGGCGGTTGAACTCAGCTAGGAGAATATTTTGTAAGCTTCCAATGAGGTGAGCCAATACCAGTAGAATAGGCCCAATATTTCTTTTGTTTCCAGGGGGAGGGGAATTGAAAATCGTCAAGGTTCCCAATAATGTTCTCCAAAGTGTTCCTTAATTGTATCCATTATGCTTTGCAAACATCTTCCCCATGTTATTCCTACAGTTCCCATGTGTCCCCCATATTGTTCTCAATAGTCCCACATTCTATCCTACATTCCATACCTGAAGTTTTAGCTTCCATAAGTGGGTGAAATGGGGCAAGGTTATATCAATTCTATCTTGGGAGTGTCCTAAGCTTCTGACTTTTTTAAATTTTTTTTTGTGATGGACCAATTAATGATGCCAACAAAGAACTGTTTTGAACTTTGCATGCGCCTGCAACTAATTAATAGAAAAAGCAATCACACCATATCCTCATTATCCCAACCAGAGTTTTTCTTTTTCTTTTTTTTTCTAATTTTATGATACCTAAAATTTGGAGTTTTTTTTCAAAACAGAGAAGATTTTGCACTAGGAAAACACATTTGTCCATAGGACAAATCATGCCTATTTATAGGTGTAAGAGCCCCTATTCCTCAGTATTGGGAGGGCTGAAGGGATGGAAATGGACTAGGTTTACAGAGAGAGTGTGCAGGTTACTATTCACCTTGTGCGGTGAATAGTTGAGGGGTAACCAGTGCACCTGGGCCAGTTATTGGACATAATCATGGCTTGTGAGAATTGAGATGCCCTCTTTTCATCCAATTGAAGAGCAATTACAAAATCTTTATCCAAGTGACAAATGGTTTACAAAATCATTGGGCCAATGCAAGCCCATACTAGTGCCTTGTGCTAAATGGTAGGTCACATATGAAATGGAGTTCAAATGTTATGGGTTGTAACTAATGTTGTGAGAGTATTCTGTTTGTAGGGTAAAAATCAAGGTTCATGTTCAAGTTATTGTGACCTGGACCCAAGTTCACACCCTTTTGTTGGCTCTGCCTTGTAAGGTTGGGACATTGTGTTGAGAATGATTATAGAGTATAGTAGCTTCAAGGGATTTTGGCCCCTAGGAGCTAGGTGAGATGATCCATTCTAATTTGCTTATAAAAGGATGCACATTCATCTTATGACATTTTGTTTTCTCAGTCACCTCCTAAATTGTACACACATACTCGAATAAGTTTGTCACCAATCTGTAACTTACAAGAAAAAAGAAGTTAAAATTAAATACAAAACTACCTTCTCCAAAAATGGTTAAGGCACCCATTGTACACAAAAATTCACGCAATTCTTTCAAAATGTAACAATGTGATTGGAAACATTCAAATTTTCATGTCATGATAAGTTTTTGACTTTGGTGTGAAAATTTGCACAAATATGGAAAATAAATATTTGATCACATACTCCATTTTTAATATAAAAAAGAGTCACTAGATTTTGTTTTTTCTTGAAAATCCTATGGAGACATTTTCTTATTGGTTTTGGCTTGGCTGCAATTTTTTAATGTTTAGATAAGTTCCTAGAATATGTCAGGTTATTCAATGTGAGATCACTTTTGTACTGTTCATAACTAATGTGAAATTTTTAAAAACAGAAAAATAGCAATCATGACAAATTTTCTGTTACAAAAACATGATGATGTACATTATGTTTTTTTTTCTTTTTTTCCCTAGCTATGACCAATTTACCATACAATATGCATTGTGGATATTACATAAATGGCAAGGCCATTGTGTATAACACACATTGTTGGAATTGGAACAAGAATCAGACCATGAAACTAGCCTTTTCTAGACTTGGAATTGAAATTGGAATTGTGAAAAAAAAGTTTAAAAAAAATTAAGATCTTTAGGTTTAAAAGTTGATTTTTTTTCAAAAATTATTAAGTAGGCTGAACATTTTTAAAATCATTAATTTTAATTAGTTGTTGAACTCCATATTTACATAAACTCATGTTCTAATTTCTTGTATAACTTTGTATCCACACAATCTATAGCATTGGGGATTGTGTAAGATAGATACGCCAGAGAGTGAACACTCAAGAATTCAAAGAAGACCGAATCCTCACACATTGTTCCTCTACTTCTGAATCTGAAAAAACATTTGTAGTCCTCCACCTCATGCTTTCCACTCCAAAAACATTGGTCAGTTTGGTAAATGAATGGGGAAGACATGATATGTTTGGTGTAAGGGGTTCAATGTTTGGTGACAAGTGAATTAAAATGAATTAAACTCTAGAACTTAAATTCTTTGATCATTGCATCGTTGCCTCTAAGATACAAAGAAGTTTTGTAAAACCTTAGTCAGTGCACCCATCAGATATTAAATCACTCAAAACAAACTAAAAATGAGAAAGACATGATGAGGCTGGAACTAGATAAGAATCTAGAGTCATTTTTTCAAAAAAATTAAAGCAAACTATCACACATCCTTTTCTTATGTTTTCTGTGTTTATTCTTTGCTTCTAACCTCAAAGAACATTTGTAAATTTCCAGTTTGCACATCCAATGACACAAAAAAAATCACTCAATTTGGTTAACAAATGGGGAAAATATTGGAAAGTGCTCAATGATAAGTACATGCATGTTTGGTGACGAGTGATTATACCTTGGTGTTTTTGAAACTGGACCCTTGATTTTTGAACCAGGAGCAACAAAAGTTTTTACATTTGAAAAAAATGTGTTAGAACTGAAACCAAAGGATTTAGAAATTAAAAAAATCAAGTTCAAAGTTCAAATCCCCACCCCAAGAATCCCCAAATAAATGTTAACAATATCAAAAATCTCAAAACCAGGACCAAACGTGATGAAACTCTGCCAACCATAAATAAACCAAAGCACCCCCCCAAAAAAAAGGGCACGGGAGAAGTACAAGGAACAAAATGAAAGGACCCAAGTCCAAGAAGACAAATGAACCACCTAAGAGGGCAGATCAAAGGTTCTCTTTATAAATAAAAAAGAAAGGAAGAACTGCACACAACACTGGTGGGTAACTCAGGACCTGACAAACCAATGCACAGTGTCCAGATTCTCATAAGAGATGAGTATGAAGCCAGAACTAACTCTAGCCAGAGCTCATATGATGAAGGGAAGGGATAGAGATGAAAACAATCAGACAAGAGAATAGTGAAAGAAAATGGAGTCAAGCAGGGGGAGAGAGCCTCTGTCATTGGAGTGTGTGTGTGTGTGTGTGATGGGCAGATTCTCAGTTAAAGGGCTTTTAGCAGGCCCACTAAAATCTCTTGTCACTGAGCACCAAATCTCCTCACCATCATTCACTGTGTAACGATCAGAGTGTGTGTGGCCCTGCATGTTTGTGTGAGTTCTACTAAATTTGACCCATTATTGCAACACCCTCTTCAGCCCTATCACCAGTGTTGGTCGCCTATCTACTTTTGAACATACCAGCCTGGTGTTGGTATTGAAATTTTTTAAAACTCATACCAGCCTGGTGCTGCTGTTGGATTTTCTTTAAACATTGATAGCTGGTCCTGGCATTGGGTCCTTTCTGAAACTTTCATGCAAGCCTTATCTTGTATTGGTTTCAAAACTGATTTTTGGTTGGAATGTAGCAAGTATGTATGTGCCTAACAGCATCTCCAGCAGTGCTGAGTATGTGATCCTGCACAATTAAAATTGGGTGAAGAAAAGTCAAAATACGTCGGTTTGGCTCAGGAAAATGGTTTTGTCACAGCATAATTGCACACTTTGCCACCCTTGCTAAAAGGCGCAGCAACCCTGTGCACCTGCAGAAAAGAGTGTAATAAATATGATCTGACTGCTGCTCAGTGTTTCTCATTGGCCCATCATAATAATTGGTCCAGGTAGTTTGTTATTAGTAGTCCCCCATCTGTTTGGGGTCCCTGTTTCAGTTTTATGGGTGGAGTTGCAAAAAAGTAAATAATTAAACTCAGATGTGAAAAATATTTGTGCAGGGTCCCATACTGAGCATCTCCACCAATGCTCAGTATGGGACCCTGCACAAATATTTCTCACATCCAAGTTTTAGTTACTAACTTTTTTTCAACCCCACCCCTAAAATTCAAACTGCGACTGCAATAGGTGGGAGACTACTAATAGCAACACACTTGGACCAATCAAACTATCTAGCCAATCAGAAACAAATAGAAGCCAACAAATACAATCCGATGTGCTTACTGGACACTTCCAGGGCTCTGAAACCAGTGGTTCTTTTCAGGGTCCCATTAGTCTTCTACTGGACTCACTGATGAACCTCATCAAGGATTTCCAGTGCAAGGTCACGCATTGGTGGAGGTGCTCTAAGTTCCTTGAAACAGCATTCAAACCAGGAGCATGCCTATATAGGTGTTAGACCAACCCTAAGCATCACTCTTTTCTCAAGTTTCCTCTTTTCTTGGGTGTCACCTTCATCTCAGTTTGCCATCTGCCACTTTTCTGTTTCTTGTCTCCCCTGCCTCCCCCCCAAATTGAATCTCTTGGGAACTTTGGCACTCCTAGCGTTAGGTGGGTGTTTAGTTTATGAAGGATCAAGACCTACAGGTCAATCTTCAATTGAATCTCGACTAAGACATAATTAAGTTACACTCTCAGATAACATTCACACATCATACAAGACACTTCAACAATACAAAAGATAAAACTTGCATGTTTTTGAGCTAGAACAACTCATGTGCTTAAAACTTGATCTTCATGTGGGTTACAACTAATCGGGAGTTTATCACATGTGTTTGAAAATCTTGTTTCATATGAATCATTCATCAAAAGTATGAACTTCCTTTTTCTTTGTTTTTGTATGTTTTCATAATCAAAATGACACATAAATTTACTGTGACATAGTTTGATCACATTCAAAACTTAACACAAAATAACAACATGAAATGATGAAAGAGAGGATGAGCTTGAAATTTCACTCACAACCTTTTATATATTTGAAAGGAAAAATGGATGAATTATCAACCCCATCCATCTACATGTATTGAAAGTTACCATTCACCAACTTAAAGCTAATAAAATCATATCACATACTAACATTTTGAAAGTATCATCCTTCTCTAAATGAACACTAAATTATGTGAAATTTATTTTCTAGATCTAATCAAATCACATAATTAAATTTCAATTATGTTAACTCAAATTATTTAATTAACTAATTCATGAGTCCAAGCTTAAATTCTTAATCAAAATATTTTCAAATTAAAATTCCTATGTGTATTATTTATTTCCCCATATTTACTGTCCTTTTACCCTTATTTCATAATATTATTATTTATAATTCCTCCTCATTGTAACCCATTTTTGTGCTACAAGTGTAAGCGTTAATTATCTCATTCAAATAAGCAATGATCAAAAGTTTCATTATGTCCCCAATTATGTGATCATCTGAGGTGAAACTTTGAACAACCTCACAATGATTTTTTCACTTATCTCATGACTTTTCAATTCAATGTTACATTTATTGACCTAGGTTGAAAACAAAAATCTTTAAATTTAATTCAACAACCAAATCACATTCAACCAAGCAAAATTTATCATACTTCAATAGGTAATTGATTATTGCACCAAATAATCAAACCTTGAATTACACCCCCCCCCCATGCAAAATGTCGATGATACAAAATGATTCAATTGTTTCCATTAAAGTGCATAATCAACGAAAATTTTGTTAAAAGAAGAAAGAAGATGAAGTTGAAGAGAGGGCCAAAAATATAACACAGGGGGTTGAAAGGCTAATGAATAGTGTTTTGTCATTGGCAAATTTTTTTATAAGATTTTTAAATTTTTGGGGTTTTTTGATTGCCTAATTTCCAATTTCCAAAAGAAAAATTAAATCACTAAATTTCACAATAGGTTCTAGTAATTAGAAAATAATAAAAAAGATTACATAAATGTTTTTATTTTCATATTTGGTTTACAACCAAGTTTGGCTAAATTAATTAAGTCATATATATGAAACCATTGAGGCTACATCACAAAATTGAAAAACAAACACTAGAGTTGAAAGCAAACTTGAAGGACGATGGGCTTCAAGTTTGGGTTTTTTTTTGGAGATAATGGAAAAAACATCCATTTGATTTAGGTTATTTGAAGTTGCATTTGCAAATGTGTCCTTAAACATTTTGAATCCTTTTTTTTTTTTGGCAATTTTTTTCCACATGATGACCCAAAAAAATGCTTGGCAAATGGCCTTAAAGATTTTGAGCCACAAAATCTTTTTAAAATGTCATAATGTGATGGTGTGGAGGGGTGGAATAACCAATGTTCTCAATCACATGTCACCCACACTAGCCAACACCCTTTATTGAACGTTAGAAATATGATTTACAACGAATTTCCATCACCACTTTGCTTCCTAAATGTGTCTCCCATCATTGGCACTGATGAAAGTTTAGGAGCAAGGTTCAACATTAATATCAGTTTAAAGGTTTATAATGGGATGAGATTTTGTTTTCTTGCCTAGATAGATTTAGTCTTGAATGTTTAGATTAGGCGAATTGCAATGGTGACAAGTGCAATGAAGGAGCTGCAATGAAGGAGTGTTGCAAAGGCAAAACTTTCTCCTTTCTGAAGGTAAGTTTCCAAAGCTCACAAACCTTTTTTTGCAAATCTTCATGTTCCTATCTTGATTGCATCGTTTTGTGGTGTTGCATTCAAGATCAAACCTGTCTTGTCCATGGTTTCTTCAATGTATGTAATGACACAACGATAAGGTATCGACACATTTTTGTTTTTGAAAGTAAGCATGAACTAATATAATTTCTTTCTAATTATAATCAACAGCTACAAACATGTTTATGAGTTCATAAATGTTGATACATAGAAGATTGGAATGTTGCAAATTACAATGGTATTATGATAGCTTCATCTAAGAAAAATATTCTCAATGTAATCAACTGGATCCACCTACCCAAAAAAAAACCACCTTGGCATACCATCACGAGCATGAGACCTATGCCTCCTCTCACATTGATCAACTCATTTCAACCCTATTCCTCTTGGACCCAACCTTCAAGAATTTGATCGTGTCCAGTCAGGTCCTATTGAGGTATTACAAGAGGTACAAACCAATACTTCCTGTACTATGACCAAAAGATTAAAAAATGTGTCAAATCTGGATAATGGTCAAATGCATATGTTTTTGCTTCTATGAGATTGCGTAGAAATCTCCACAAACAACACTCAACATTATCACAGTATGAACTTAATACTTAATAAACAGCCTAGCTTTCTGCAGTGAAGTGCATATTGCTCATGAATTTTTTGCTACTGCTGTTGTTGAAGATTGTTATCTGAATCCAAGGAAAAGTAATCTCCAGCATTTTTAGTATCTGAAAGAGTAGGTGTGCAACCAGTTTTTTTTTTCCTCTTCTGCATCAATTTCTCTAGCAATTTTTGCCAGATTTTCATCCTCAATGCCTGTGTCCTGCACCCCATATCACACATACCTGAGTTGAAACAACACATGCAAAGTTTGAACAAGATACATGCTTCTGCTGAATTGAAAGCAATGGTAATATAGGTTTTAGGGATTGGTGGTGATGACCTCAAAGGGGTCAAGCTTTGGCACACCATCATCAGGAAAGCAGCAGTCAAGCTCTTGGACTGCCATGAGCACAATTCGATGTGGTTCTGGAGGCTGCAGGTCATTTGGGACTGACACTCACAGAGCACTGATGGCACATATCATTTGCATATATGGGCACAGGAACCTGTATATAATTTAAGTACATCCAAATGGGAGTCAGTGCCTCTGCAGCAAGTGGTGGGCAGAGAGCTCTCCAGGAGTTGTATTCTCTCATAAACATTCATCACTTTGGACTGTGTCTATTTCTCCTATGCTCAGAATGGTGAACTGAGGTGAAAGATCAGCCAGCCATCTGTTATGGCCAGTCATACATAACTGTACATGATGCTAGTCATATGGAGCAGTTTAAATGGATGCTGAACTGAACAAGCCTGAGCTTGTTTCCAATGTGAACATATTTCCCAGCCAAGGTGACCTTAAGATGCATTGTGTTAAAGCACAAACTTTCACTGCTCAATCAAACATACAGACCTGGTGATATCAGTCCTCTTCACAAACATTTGGACATATGGAAAACAGGCTAAAAGACATCAGAGGAATGCAATGCAACATATCACTGCACTGGCCCTAAGCATGCCATAGTCTGAGATTCCTGAAAAAACAAATTACCACATGCATTTCACCTCTGCCGCCAGGTGGGCAGGGTTAAGGTCGGAGACGCTGACCTTCCTGAGCTAATCCAGAGGCGCAATGCAAGAGAGTACCAACACTATATGAGCTTGCAGGTGACCCCATCACAACTGCAGATCAAGGAAGCACTCTCTGACCTGCTGGAGATTTTGTAACCACGTTCACTACAACTCCCCAGCCCCACTCATAATTTCCTCCCTCTCGCACCTTCACCTGCCACCAGTTGATGCAGATCCTCCCACTGTTAATGAGATTAAATTGTGCTGAAACTATGTCTTAAAGAACAATTTCATTGACATTAAGTCCATGCAATAGATAGGTTTCACATACTCATTAGGAACAAAAGCCAAGTGATTCTAGTATCCATTTGACCTTACTGCCTTTTCCCTGCTCTCATGCAAACAATTGACTTAGATATGAAGGACCACGTGTTGGTCGCTGAGGTTTTTATTTGCCAAATGCAAGTCAAATTTTCATTCAAAACACTGTATTTGACACATTTGAGTTTGCTGGATTGCTGATCAAACATGGAAAAATGCTTCAAGATGGAATGATAAGCTCCTCAAGAAAGAAATTAGCTGCCTCGTTCATAGTTGCCTCCATTGTGGCCGAGATGAATCCTAGATATGTAGCTCCCAGAAACCTTCTCATATGAACTGTTATGTCCATAACCTCTATGCAATTTCCTTGCACCCACTATGCAGAATGAAGAGGATTTTCCTTTCAATCTACTGCATGTGTTGCATGTGCAATATTCCTTCCCAACACTTTTGTACACTTATAATGAACTCAATTTGTCACTTTAATTGATGGGTGCTCCCGCATTCCATTCCACTGATCAATTGGGTGTTTGCATCTCATAAGAGCCATACTGTTGTGGACATTGTGGAGGACAAGTGGAGGTTATAAATTACAGTTCACAAATTGAGGAGTTGACACAAAAGTAAGAACAACAAACCGACTTCTGGACTTTTTGTTACAATGATTCTTTGCTCCCGTTTTGTTATTGGATGCAAATTGTTTGCAATTCAGTAGCCTTCTCTCAAGTGGTTGGTCTATTGGATGCAAACTATTTGCAATTCAGTAGTGTTTTCAAGTGGTTGGTCTATTGTTCATTCAATACTAATTATTAAGGTTTCAAGCTGAAATGTCATTTGCTCTTTTTCCATTTCAGGCAGAAGCTGAGTGACTGATTATCCTACATGATCCCAAGAGAACAATGCCAACATTTGTTTCCTTCAAGAGTCAATGGGATGTGGATGGGGGTGGGGGGGGGGTGGCAGTAAGTGCAGAGACATGGCAGAATCCACACCCAATAGTTCAGCTAGCTGAATTGGCACCTGAAGCACAAGATGTATACAGTAGTACAAGGGCAGTTTCAACACATGTCTGTCAAATAGTTTATTAAATTTGAAGATTTCATGTCGGAAAGAAAAATTATTTCAATAGATTCTCTACTTTCTTCCACAAAACTTTGTTCTTTGAATTCTTTTTTTTTTTTTTGAAAATTTCAATATTTCTACAAATAATTTAATTAGTGTCAGAGCTGCCAAGGTACTATCTATCTATGAAGGAAGGTAGTTTGTTGGCTCTGTAAGAGGCTTTAAGGGAACAAGAGTGAGGGTTGGAGAGAAGAGTTTAATGGATAAGGTTTGACTTTTGGCTCACCTATCATAAGCATGTGAAGAAAAAAAGGATAGATGGATGAAGAATGGATGGATGATGATAGATGAATTGATGGATGGATGAAAGATGTGTGAAGGATGCATGGATGGATGAAGGATGTGGCTTAGTTTGCCACATTTAGCCTACATGGCAACAACAAAAAATTGAAAAAAGTTGACAGTTTTGTGAAAAAAAAGTGCAATTTCGACTAGAAAAGGGAAATAAGGACAATTGTCACCACATTTTAGACCTGACAAAACTCAAAACCAAAAAAAAAAACTACATGGTACTCTAAGTCATTGAAAAATAACACTGTAGCCAAACTTGGGCTAAATCTTTGTATGGCTAAATGCCAATGTGAGTACATTACAAAACTGAAAAAAAGAACATTAATGGGCACGCAACAGCTGGAGGTTTTTTTTTCTATTTATTTTATTTTTTATTTTCTTCAATGAATTTTTGCCACTTAGCAACAATGTTTTTTTTTGCTGAAAATTCTCCTCTCTGCAACAAAAAAAACAGGGGTTGCCAAGACTCCACCTTATTTTAAGGGAGAGAAATCCAAAACATTTGCCATGATGCAACTAATTCTTTTCCAAGTTTGCCATATTTAGTTTACCCATGTGATTTGTCACCAGTACATAAAGGGTATTGAAAACTTTTCAAGTTCCCTCTCTAACATGTAATCAAAGTTGGCAAGGCCTTCTCCTAAATGATTGCCAACACACCTACCTCACAAAACCCATAAAAAAACCCTTGCTTGGTGGAGAAGGTAAAATCTATTTTAAAAATCCAAAATGACAAAACTTACACATGTGACCTAAACAAAAACCGCTGGTTATTTTTTGTGGCAAATTTACGCAACTTGGTGACAAAAAGAATTGTGAAAAAGTTGTAGGTTTCAGAAATTTTAGTGCAATTTTGACTAAAAATAACCAGAAATTAACATTTGTTATCATTTTGTGACATGCCAAGTTTGAAAAAAAACCCTAATGGGGACAAATTAAGGGTTATAAATTTTATTTTTAAAACATTTTGAACTAAAACATTCAGAAAAATATACTTGAAGATGCTCAAGATTCTTGAAAGTCATTCCTCTAAAATCTAGGACAATGATAGATGTGAAGGAACAAATCTTCAAGTCCATAAATGAGACACTTTGAAAATTCATAATTAGTTCTAGGATGATAAAAAAAAATGAATTTCTTCCCCCTAGAAAGCTATGATAATTCCCTACAAGGAAAAAAAAAAAAAAAAATCTAAATTTTAAACCCTAGGACTAAGTCAAGTTTGAAATTTTGCCAAATATGCCAATCTAGTCCTTTAAAAAAGAAAAGTTTGCTTCCATGCAATCAATTTACGCAGTCTTTGACATAACCACTCCTAGCATCTAGCCTATTAAGGTCTTTTCTTGTCTTCTTTCTTCCATCCTCTTTTGCTCCATGCTCTAGCCACCATTGGATGATTTGAACTTTCTTTTGCTTCTTTCCTCCTTTAGTGTTGTTCTTCTCTTCTTGGTGTGCTTTCTCCAATGCATTTTGGTTGTTTTCCACCTTGTTACCTTTTGTTTGGTTCTTTTGCTTTGACCACCCTTGGTAGCTCATTGGACCTACAACCACTTGAGGTAAGATTTTCTTGTTGGACTACTATTTACAATGTCATCACTTTTCATTGTTGTCTAGAAAGGGGTGTCATCGTCTACTATTGTTGTCCAAAAAGGGAGGTGCGTTGTTTGCATAGATGATCTAGATTGCGGTGTTCGAAATGTGGCTTTTGAAGGTAAAGTCCTGAACCGACATGGGACTCATGACCGAATAGCCAAAAAGCACATAGATGATCCAAGCTATGCCTATTTCTATTGTGAGCTCCTTGATGTAACAAGTTTGACCACAATCACCCTAAGGGTGAAATCCCTTCACATTCATGTGCATGAACAGTTGCTCTAAAAAGGGTTTTATGCCATATATAATTTTTTTTGAAATTGAAGCCAAGTCATAACAAAGGTTCAAAAAAAGAGACATGTTAAATGTCATTACGGTAGAGTCGACCATTATTGTGTCAACCATTCCAACATTTCAACCTCAATTAATTCCTCTTTTTTTTCATACATATTCCTTATAGGAATTTAAAGATAGGTCATTATAGTCCAGATTTTCCAATAACACCATTGTTGTCATTGTCATAGCAGTTAGAGGTGGTGGAGTAAGTAGCCATGAAAGGCAGCTTATGGTTGCTCACGGTGAAGGTGAATTTAATCAAAATGTCTTTGCTTTTGGAAGTTTGTTTAAGACTAAGTATGACCAATTAATAAAGATAAAAAATGTTGGTCAATGTGCTATGGTTTTGGTGAAGAATGTGACTACAACAACAACGAATGATCGATTCCTATAAGCATAACCCTACACTATATTTTCCAAAGTAATTGATGAAGGGGTCCGAACACAATTGCTTAAACTACATAACAAGTTGACAGGCAACCAACCTCTTATGAAAGAGGTATAATCTTACCACTTTCCTCCATCCCATCTATAGATTGTATAAATTTGTTTTACAATTTATTTATTTGGTTAATGAATTTGACCTTTTTATGGGTTGTTGGAATATTGTCCGTGTTAAATCCAACAACCCCTTCTTTCTAAAAACTATGTGCAAATTGTCACGCCCTAGACATTGTTGTTTCCACAACAAATGATGATGTCAATTGTAATGCTTGTCATGGGAAAACAACCATAAAGAAGGCTAGATATTTACAGACCGCAATTGTAACAACCGGAGATCCTTCATTCCTACCATTAAAGGCAAATGGTTAGAAGTTGTGGTGTATATGTTAAAAACTAATTTTCTTATTCTACCATGTCCAAAACAAGTTTAGCTCCTTACCAAAACCAAATTATGGGGCAAATTCCTTTTCTCTCTTACATTTCAACTTGTGGGTTTTGAATAACACATTAAAAAATGGTTCCTCAACCCGGATCATCTACTAGTTTAATTGTTGAATTTTTGTACACTCTAAGGTTGTGGCCTCTTCTCTTTTTGTTCCTCTTACATTCCTCATCAGATTTTCATGTTAATGTGGAGCCTAATAACACAAAATGAAAACTTGAATTTGGTGGCTAAAAACCTAACCCAAAGATAACAAAGTTTTAATATTTTCCAAAGAGCTTAGTTTTGATTTTCAAAGCATTCTATGATTGAACTTTCACTTTACTGGAATTTGCATATTTTTGTTTTCGCATAATTAAATTGATATTTTATTTTTTTAGAATTCCAATACTTAATTTTTTATTCTTATAATTCATATATTGAATATCTACAAAATTCCAAGATGTGCAAAATTCCAATATTCACAACATTTCAACATCTACACAATATTTTCAAAAATTCAAAATTACAAAACCTACAAAATCATGATTTCATGTTAGGGTTAGGGTTTTGCAAGAAGGTCACACTCATTGAAACATCTTCTGTTTGTTCATGGTCATCCATCCATCCATCCATCCATCAAACTATCCATCTATCCACCCATTCATCCACCCTTCCACCCTTTGATCCATCCACCCATTCATCTAGGCATATATCCATTGGACCATCTAGCCTTCCATCCACCCATTTATTTAGTCATCCATTCAAACATCCATATATCCATCTAGCCATCTAACTAATACATACATTCTTCCATCTATCCATCCACCATCCATCCATTCATCTTGATATCCGTCCACCCATCCGTCCACCCATCCATCCACCCCATTCATTTAGCCATCTAACCATCCACCTAGCTTGCATCCATCCATCCATCCATCTACCTACCTATTCACCCATTCATCTAGGCACCTAGTTATCTATCCATCCAATCAACTAGGTAGCCAACCTACTACCGACCCATACACTTAACCATCCATAGTGTAAAAATGGATAATATGCAGTATAATCCGTCTTTGTCATTTAATGATGTTTTATATTCATGTAATCTTTATTTAATTTCATCATATTGTTATGATGTTGGTAATTATCTATTTAATTCCATATCTTACTTATTAAAATATTCATTAACATCCCTCCAAATAAGACAAAATAATATGCAATATTTTTTTTAATGTTTAAATCAAATACAAAAAAACACAAGAATGTTGTTTTAGAAAATTGAACAAGCCAATACTTTTTTCTATGATTTACATGATGGTCAAGTTTCCAATGAACATCAATACATTGAAAAAATGTCCCAAAATGTAACAATAGGCGGCTTATGGGGAGATTTTACGTCAATTTTTTGGATTGCTAAATATTTACAATGAGTAACTTATGTTTGGAATAAAGATTGAAATAAAATTATGTGTAAGTACGGATTAAGTTACCAAATACACCCTTTACATATTACTTAAAACACCATGTTTTTGTTATGAAAGATTATGTTTTTTGAAACAACTTAAAATTGTTACAAATAAATTAGCACATTTTTTAAAATTGAAATGATAAACCATAAAATAACAACACACATATGTTCAAATTGTTTAAATAACATCAACAAAGGCAAAAGACCCCAATATCAAGTTCCATATAATTATATATCAAGAAATAAAATGATATCATTGGTAACAAAATCAACACATTTAGAAAAATGTCTTATTTCTCCACAATTAGCTTTTGCTCAAATATATAAACTTCATGATTATGGTCAATATAAAATGGAAGGTAATTATTAATATCCTAACAAAAATTAATCAAATAGAATTGGTGTTACCATGTTTACATGATGAGGCAACAATAGGTGTATTTTTAAAGCGATGACTTGAATATAAATTACTTAACATGTCTGGAAATGTTTGTCCTAATTTAATCATGTTGGCATTAAAGGATTTAATTTCAACAGCATTATACTCAAATTTAAATGTTACCATATACCCTCAATGGAACAATTTGTTTTCTATGCATATGTTTCTAATCAAACAAATGACCAATATATATCATCATCTAATGATTCTAATTTTGAAAATGAAGACCATGTTACTTGTGCATTAATAGATTCCATGATACATAATTTTTTAAATGCTTAAAAAATTAATGATTATGAAAACATTATATATCCTATTGCTCCAAGTCGATATTTTCATCCTTTAGGTTTGTTTAGAGATAATTAGTCGAAAGAATTAAATTTTCCAACATTATTTATGGGCATCCACGAAGTTTGAATATTTCTAAAATTTTATCATATCAACAAATAGCACAATGGGAATTACTTCACAAATCCAAAGATTTTTCAACTAATATTTATAACCTTTTTTTTTTAGTCATTAAAGTTTCTATTCAAAAAGTATAGGCTCTGGTGGATATTTAAACATAAAGGAAAACTAAATGGTAAATCATTAAAGGCTTATAAGGTATGACATAAACCAAATTTAAATAAGATTTCAAATCCTACTTAGGATATTGTGATTTAGAATGTTATGTACTTCATTAGATTATTTTAAAATTTTACGAAAAAACTTATTTGCTATAATAAAACAAATTAGCCCTCCAACATGTTTTGTAACTTTTACATCTATAAAAAGATTGTGGGATCCTCTCATAAAAGCCCTACACACCTTGCATGTTAAAAAACTAAATCTTCTAGACAAAATTGAAGACCTTCAATCTATTCATATAATAGAATTGATACACAATGATCCTATAACATGTGCAAGATATTATGATCATAAAACATCATGTTTTTGCACATTATTCAACAAAGACCCATCTATTTTTGAACAAATGTGTGATAATTTTTTTGTCACAAAATTTCAAAAGTGTGATAGTGAGCATGATCATGGCCTTTTATGGATTAAAGACGCATCAACATATGGAATTATACAAATGAAGAAATTGAAAATTTTGCTGATAAATGCAATGTATCATTATTGCCAATTACATTACAAAATGCACAACAACATCAACACACTCAAACATGTAAAAAAGTAAAATCATGTTGTTTGTAGATTCCATTAGCCCTTACCTCCCATGAGTAAAACAATATTAAAACCACTTGAATAAGAAGAAGACTTACATTTTAACAAAAAAATATTTGCAACAATAAACAATTAAAGTTTTTGAATTTTTAAAAGATTTTTAAACAGATGTTCAAACATTACATTTTTTGAATTTTAAGTCTACTACATCTTGATGAAGAAACATATATATTAAGTTTAAGAAGCAAATTAATGAAACCACATATTTTTCTTAAATCAACAACATCAAATATTAAAACCAATGCATTTAACATATGTGTTACTCCTTTATGGTTTACAAATACAAATATTCAATTTATTTTAGATATATATGCAAATTGCATCATATTGTACATCATACATGACTAAAATTGATAAATCTATAACCTTATAATGCACTCAATAATTTTTTAAATGCATTTAAAATCAAATTGATGCCAACATTAGAATCCATAAATTAGGTAATGTTTTTTCAATGCTCAACAAATGTTTGCCTAATTAGTTGCTTATTTAATTCTTTCAATTCTTTTATATCACTCGTCACAGACATATAAATTTATCAATACTTGTCCATACCAAGAATGTGCTTTTGTGTTAAAACCATAGTCGCTACTAAATCAATTAGAATCCAATTCTACTAACATATTGTGTGCATCAATTATTGATAAATATTTAAATTGACAAAATATATATGAATATTTATCTTTAGGAAAATTTGTTGCCTATTACAACATAAAAACCAAAAAATTATCAAAATGTCCCAAACAAAGAATCATTAGATTTGTGAATCATAATAAACATAAAGATATGGAAAATTGGTCAAAAAAAAACTTCTTTTATATTCACGATTTTAAAATTATGAAAATTTATTATTAGGAACACATGTTACCTAGCATGATGCATATTGTGAATTAAAAGAAAATATATCCATAATTAGATCCAAATTCAATTATAACATGCAAAACAAACATACAAATGAAGAGTGTGATGTTATGAATTTACAATCAAACTCTTCACATCTACAAAACATATGGAATAATGACATTGATGATGACATTGGTGACACCAAAGTCCTTTAATCCCCATGACAAATACATTAAGTATTGAGAAATATGATTTGAAAAATGATTTCATCATTCGATCATGTAATACATTATATCATAAAACACAAAATTTTGAAGATGATGGTTTCACAATATCATCAAATTCTATGATAATGGATTAATCAAAATATCAAAATATTTTTAAACAATTAAACAAAAATATTATTATTATTTGATGATATCATGTATAGAAAACAAATGTATCCTAATATTCCAATACATATATTTTTGATAAGAGGTGCTAGAACTAGTAAAACTTTTACTTTAAAACTGATAATTCAAAGCTTATTAAACGATAGAATAAAAACCTATCATCAAACTTAATAAAAATTAGAACATTACCTATGGCATTTACAAGTAAAGTTACATTCACTATTGATGGTCAAACATGAATACATTTAGCTCATTGAACATACCTATTCAGTAAACATTAACAAATTTGTCCAATTTATCATTAGATTAAAAAAATAGACTCACATGTCAATATGAACAACAATTACCACTAACTATAATAGATGAAATATATATTGTAGTTGGTGCAAGAATGTTTAATGTTATAGACCACTAATTAAAGGCAATAAAACATATTCAATATGAATTTTTTGGTGGTTTAGATGTCATCATGTCAGTTGACTTTTATCAAACACCTCCTATTAAAGATTGTTGGGTTTTTTCTTCCCTTAATGACATTATAAATGCATTAGCACCAAACTTTTAGAAAACAATATTAAATGTTGTGAATTAATTTTAGTTAAATGTGACAAACTAATACACAATTTATAAAAACTTTAAACAAATTTTGTATTTACACACAAACTTCAGAAGACATTCAATATATCAAATTGTTGTTGACAAATACCAAACATTTTAACTACACCACATTTATTTTATACAAATGTTTTAGTGTGAAAACATAATAAAATTGTGTTTAATAAAACATATGGCCCAACATTCAATTTTGAGGCTACAAACATTCATCATCATTCATGTCCATCATCATATAAACTTCCAAATGACCCAAGTAAAACTACATGTTTACATATTATAATCTGCATCAAACAAGATATGGTAGTTGAATTGTGTGCTGGAAATTTTGCAACATATGATGGCCTTGTTCATGGAGCTGATGGTGTATTCAAAACATCAACATATTATCATAACAAAACCATAGTTTGGATTTTGTTTCGAAATCAAAAAATAGGGGTGTTAACTAAAGAAAAATCTACCCACTTTCATACATATAATATTCAACCAAATTGGACACCAATTGAACCAATTATCAAAGACATAAAGATTAACAAAAATCAATAGATCATATTATAAAAGAATTCAACTTCCAATTCAATTGGCAGCAACAAAAACCATTCACTAATCACAAGGATTATCATTAGATGAATTAGCTTTTGGTCCTACTAATGTAAAAAAACATGGATTATTATATATTGTTCTTTCTCACATTTGAACAAAAGAACAATTAAATTTTTTAACTCCATTCCAACATCAAAACTTTCACATTAATCAACATGTAGTTGAAGAAATGAATAGATTAAAAACTTTTGCAAATTGGACAACTTTTATTCCTTGATTGAAAGATTTTTATCATTCACATGTAATTATATAAGACTTCAATACAATTTTTTTACAACAACATTACCAAGATATAAATCATGACCACAACCTATAAGTGTCACATGTTTTACACATTTTGGAAATTAGAATACAATCATCAAATGATGTACAAAATTTCATAAATGCATCAAAATATTCATACATTTCAATTTATGATGGTCATGGTTTGATAATGATGTAATATGTGTTTATAGAAGTCATCCTCCTTGATTGCCATGTTCTTCAACACATTAGAAATGTTTATTCAAAAGTCCCCAAATGATGGCCCACTCATTGTCTTAAGAGATTTTAATATTGACAATTTAGATGATAGCAATCATGAGGACAATAAACAACAATTAATAGATTTTATGAATAAATTCGGATTAAAATCCCAATTCAAAAATGTCACAACAAAAGCTAGATCACAATTAGACCATATATGGTCAATGTGCCAAGGGATGAATGCAAATTAGGTGTCTTAGAAACATATTCATTAGATTTTCACAAACCAATCTATATAACATTCAAATTACCAAATACACTTCCAGGTGTATGCACTTTAAGGTGGCTCATTTTCGGCAAATGCTCCACTCCCTAAAAGTCCATACGGTAATGTTAAAATGTCAGTCTATTTGATACCATTAATTTAGTGGAAAATTACATGGTGGTTAATGAATTCAAAAAATCCACATGAAGAATAACCATTCTAAATGATTCTTTGATGTACATACTAAGAAAATAAAAATAGAAATTCACCCAAAAATGATTATGATATGGACTTATGAAAATATGGCTCATTTTAGGCCATTCAAATGTTCATAACATTTTTTGGGTTAAATTTTTTCTAGCAATTTTTTTGCACATGTTTTAATATATATATATATATCATATATTGAGTTTTTATAATATATCCCAAATAAAATTCATACGTAGAAATGCATGTATATTAAGGCACAAACAACAAACCAATCCATATTTTTCAACTTCAAAAGTCCATTACTATATATTTGGTGGATATATGTTATAATAGATGTCTTCTTCTTTAAGTTGGCAATGTAAAGCTAGCCACAAATTTGAAAATTTATTGTCTTTATGCCATGTTAATAACATGTAAATGCACGCCACTCTACAAAAAATTGGATTGTGATGCAAAAAATGAGCCACCCTTCCAATTTATAATAATAAACCAATATTATTTCCATTCATCTTATGTATTTTTAATTTCAATTTTTCATAAAAGACAAAACATCTCATGGCATAATCATATGGGAAAGATGGAAAGCAATGGCAAAATATGGCAAAGATGAAAAGAGATCTACCAAAATATGCAATTGTAGTAGGCATGTGACAAAATGTGACAAAAATACAAAATCTCCAAAAAGTCCAATAGAATTTCAATCCAAGGCACTACCACTTCATGAGGACAAAAAGGTTTTTAACATCTCCATATTTACACAATAAGCTCCAACAAGTTGCCATTTTATAAGGGGAAACCCAAAATTTTTACTTTCCTCATTCACCTCTTGCCCAAATTTCGCTAAGTTTTATTGTGGGAAATCACCAACCCAACTATTTCGTAAATTTGAAAAAAAAAAGAAGTTAGAATTGGTAAAATTTTTACTTTAAAGTTAATAATTGAAATATTATAATGATCATACAAAACAAACATCACTTTAAACGAATGTTATCTCTATTCATCTAATTTCATCTTAATGTGTTTTGATTTTTAATGAAAGATAAAACCCCTCGTGGTAGCTTTGTTTGTTTTATTTTGTAATTATGAGATCCATTGAAGTGGGATGCTTTAGATCATGTTCTTGGTGTCTTTGGAAAGCTCTCGACAAGGAAGGGTGAATGGGCTTGGTTCCACAACATTTGGACTTATGGTGCAAAAGTTTTTGAATATTGCATGATTTTTCACTGAAAACTAAATTAAATCATAGCTAAATTTTTTGGAAGAAATGGAATGTATCTTTGATGTTCTTGGAAAGATCTTGATGAGCAAGATTAAATGGAATTTATTTGATAAGATTTGGATTCAAAATGTGGGAGATATTGGTTTTTAAATGATTTTTGCTGTTGAAAATTCAAATAAAATTTTAAAAACCAGGTTTTGGAAGGAAAAATCAGTTGAGGACAAGTTCACACTTAGGCCAATGCCACAGGCCACACTAGTGGTATTGGAATAATTTAGCAATACCATATATGTAATTGGCATGTTGTAAAATGTTTGTGAATATTGGAGTTCCTTCTCATATTTTTCATCTTGGTATTAATTGCATTGAAGCAATCATTAGCAAGCCTTATAAAGATTTAGAGTACATTCCTTTGGTTAAGTAAAGTTTTTTAGTAATAAGTGCATGCATTTCTTTTTTGGGTTATAACCTTTATCCATATTTGTTTTTGACACAAATGAAAAGAATTCATTACAAAGAGTGAATGTCGCAACCCCACTTTGAGGGAAGTGTGAGGTCGCCACTCACACTCCCGAAAATGAGACTTGGCAGTCCTCCGGGACTCCCGAACACTCAGAGCGCAATTTCAGGGGTCAAAACACTTTGCATTAAGGCGTTCTTTATACCGTTGAAAAGGTCTTAAAGTGTAGATGTCCAAAATGGCATCGCATGAGCCATTTGGACATCTTCAGCACAAGTTATGGTCGAAAGAAAGGTTGGGAGTCAAACTGGCAGTTTGATTCTCGACCACTAAAAGTCGGGAATCAGCCCGATTCCGGTGCGTGAAGGTGAAGTGCGACACACCGTTGGAAAGCTCTTGAAGAAGGCTATAACTTTGGTTTAGACCTCGTCCCAATCCGAATTTGTGGAGAGGAGTTATGAACGTCCAAAGTCCCAGGAGTCCAAACCGAGACAGTTTTGGGACTCCACTTTGGGAGTCCTGGGAAAAAGAGCCATTTGGATGCAAGTGCGGCGGAGAGCTATAGAGAATACTATATGGGGGAAGGTGGTGGCTTCCCCCGAGTCCGGGCCGTGGTGAATCAAGTGAGTCCAAGGTAGCCCGTGGCTTGTCCCAACTCCAAAAGGGTGCAGAATGAATTCTAACCAACTTGTTGGTTGGATTTGGATGCACGATCGTGTAATTAAGTAAGCTTGTCCCTCTCCCTAGTCTATCCCGGAGCTTTCAGCACGCCCCTCTCACCCGCTGTAGTGCTGGAAGCTGGGAGCGTGCCCCGAGTCCATAAATTCCACAATTTAAGTGACTTAGTTCCAACTTGGGGCTAACTTGGAACTTGGGAGCGCGTTAGTGAAAGTATTCAAGTACGCAACACAACACTTAGGCCCTTCTTTCTCTAGAGTAATTTGTTTAGCAATTGTGAAGTTTGTGTGTGTCACCTTTATAGAAGGATTATGCATGGTCTGTAATGCAATTTCTTTGCGCCCATTGTGCAAAATGAAAAGGATGGGTTGATAAGCTTTGGTGTTTTTGAACAAAGTAACCTAACCAAAGTTGGTCCCTATTTGATCCCCAATTTGAGTGTAGTAAAAAAGAAAAATGTATCTAGGCACTATATTTCATGTCGCTAGGTATACATGAAATACCTTGTACAAGTTTTTGGAAAATTGGGGTTGGTAGGCCCAGTTTGGGTTAGTAATTTAGTTTACTTTGAAGATTTAAAAAGCTAAAACTATTCCAAATATATGAAACAAAATGCAAGGGAAGGGGAGGGTTTTTGTACTAGAAAATGGGTCATTTCTAATTGATTGATGCACCTTTAGTAAGAGAACTTTAAAGCTTATTCTATGAGATTAAAAAATAAATGAAGAAATGAATTATATTGATATGAGCTTTATAGTGGTGGTGCATAAACTTGCCTTAGAACTTGCAAGATTGTTAATGATAAGTAAACTAACATGTAACATAGATATTGGGTTGCTACTGGGTGATTAGATTCATGTGAATGGTTAGTACATAAACGAAGGTTATTGGGTTTTTGGTAGGTAGATGGCAAATACATAAAACTATTCACACCTATTTTATAAAATATAGGTAAAATGAATAATAGGTGGTGACCAAATAAATAGGTGTATGTAGATGATTATCATACTCCCTGATTAGATTCAGCAACAAATTGTTGAACAATTATTTTAATTTTAATTTCAGCACTTGGTTTTTTAATTCTGAATTTTCCAATAAGTAATGTTTATTAGAAATAATAACAATCACTAGTTCAAGGTTATGAGATAGTTTAGTATTTTTAGGCTATTTCGATCTTTGGTCCTTGTACCTTAAGGTTCATGGTTCAAACTTAATAATTGATATCTTATTGATTCCTATTTTTATTAAAAATTTTAGCACAAGTAATAAATTATTTTTCATAAATTCAACAAAACAAAAAATGGTTCAAACCTAATAGTTGATATCTTATTGATTCTTAGTTTTATTAAAATTTCTAACACAAGCAATAAATAAATTTTCATAAATTCAGCAAAATGAAATGTTGAAATCATTTAGGTATTATGGTAATACATAGGTAAGGGTTATTGGGTTGTTAATAACTAGGTTGTAAAAACAAAGAACTGAACTTAAGGTGGCAAGTACATGGCATAGATATTAGGTGGCTACTAGGTAAGTATATTAGGAATTTTTTTTAATGCCATTTTTTTAATCAAATTTTACAATATGCAATACTATTTTTCGAATGTGTTGGAAATTCGTACCTTTGTTTCAACAATTTTATTTTTTTGAAAGTTTTCAAATCCTTCAAACAAAAGAATGACAAACCAATTTGTCAAATGTTAAAAAAATTATTTATCAAATATGGTTTGAATCATTGGAAGCAAATGGTTTACTATTCATAATGGACAATTAGGTTAGATATGCCCATCATTGAACAATGTCTAATATTTGAATGGATTGATAGAATAGGGACAAGCTAGTTAAGGTTCAATGTATAACCCAATTAGCATTCAAGTTGCACCCTATGATCAAATGTTTGGTTTAGAAAAAAATGTGTTTAAAAACTTTTTCAACCCATGAACATGTGGTTCTCTTTTGGAATATGTCACTTTAGAATATGAAAATGTTTGGTGATGAGGAGAATATTGTCACTCGAAAACCCATTGGGCCCCACTTGGAATAACAAATGTTTGGTGACAGGGAGAAAATTGTGTCACTTGGGGCACCCACTAAGCCCCATGAAAAATAATAAGTGTTTGGTTTAGGTGTTATAAATTAACCCCACTAGGAAAAAAATCGCTCCCATTAAAATAAAACATTGTTTGGTAATGTGGGTGATCTCATACAAGTATAAAGGATTTAAGGTTCATGCTCCAAATCTAGAATGACAAACATGCCCTAAAACTTAATATCTAAAATATCAACTTTGGATGCCAAACCAAGGCACATTTACAATTGTTTTAAAAAACATGAAAATTTCAAATAAAAAAAATTACATTGCACTCTTACCAAAAATATTTATAGCAAATAACAGGCTAAACAACAATGCACCTAAACTTCTCAAATATTTTAACAATGTTTCAAAAATTTCATCATTGCCAAAGACTTATAAGCATGAATTCCAAATTAAATTTTTTTTTTTGTCCTAACTAAAAATAATTGAGATCTACAATAGATGATAATCAAATAGATTTAAAACCAAAAGAGAACAAATGACATGTGAAAATGGAAGCTAATTTATAAGATGTCAAAGTAAAGGCAAGTTTATAATATCACAAAATACAAGTAAGAGTTGATGTCGCAACCTTAGCTTTAGGCTTGCAACCAAGGCAAGGGCTTACAAGGTTGCGGGCCAAGAAGGAAGCCTGAGGGTCACATCTCATGCTCCCGGGAGTGCAAAAAGTGTGAAGGAATGAACCCTCACACTCCCAAATGAACTCCCATTTTGGGAGTTACAGTCCCAATGGACTCTTGAATCTTTAGAGGGTGATTACAAGGGTCAAAACCCATTGGATTAAAGAGTTATTTATATCATTGAAAATCTATTGAAACGTAGATGTTTAAAATAGTCTCACATGACCCATTTGAACATTTGAAATACAAGTTAGGGCCAAAAGAAAGGTCGAGAGTCAAATTGACAATTTAACTCTTGATCACTAAAAGTAAAGAATTGACTAGATTTCCTTACGTGCAGGTGGTGTACGACATACCATTGGAAAGCTCTCGACAAGGGCTACAACTTTGCTTTAAACCTCATTTCAATCAGAGTTCAACACACAATGTTATGGGGCTGTAAAGTTGTAGGAGTCCTAACTTTGGGAATTTCGGAACTCCCATTTGGGAATCTCGGGACAAAATGTCATTTGGATGTGAGCTTCATGGAACGGCACAGAGTATACTATAAAGGGGAAGGTGGTGGCTTCCCCTAAGTCCGGGCCATGGTGAGTCTTGTTAGTCCGAGTTTGCCCGTGGCTTATCCTAGCACTAAAAGTGCTTCAGCTATGCATTAACCAATTTGTTGTTTGGGATTTGCAGGTCCGTGTGAGTGATTGAAATGCTTGTTAATATTCCTAGTCCATTTTGGAGCTCCAACATACCCCTTTACCCCCGAAGTGCTACGAATCAGGGAACGTGACCCAACTTCCTATTCTTCCGTTGTTTTCATCTTAGACTCACATTTGTGTCTCTTGAGGAGGTTGGGAGTGCATTAGTTGAATAGATAGGAACATCTTATGTAAATCATTTCTACAATGAATCCAACAATTTGTCATCCTTAAAATAACTAGAAGGTCAAATTATATTCTATTTTTCACAAATTGCAACAAATTGCAACCCATAGTAACATTCAATTCACACATATGACTTGACATCAACTTTAGATATTGATGTAATTTCGAAAGACTTTGAGAGTTTTTATGAATTAATTTCTTCTACATTAGTCTTCAAAAGTTATGCACTTTGAAATATTCAGACCTAATGCATTTTTTACAATCTCGGAATGTGTATAGGTGGTTGAAATGTGTACCTCTTGTAGGTCTAAAACATATTCTACTAACTTGCTTAAGATTAAAATTAAGAAACAAAATGTTACCATGATATTAATCAATGTACCTCATAGGTGATGAAATGGATTTCCAACCAACCATCATTAAATAAAGAAAACACATTATTTACACCTACAATACAAATTTAAAAAGTAGCAAGGTTAAACAAATTTTCTACCCTACCCTACAACAAGGCACATGGATCACTAAATCTTTGGAAGAAGCAATGGATACAATGGAAAGATTGCAAAAAATTGTTTGGTTGGCTTTAAAAATATGTTGGAGAACTATAGTTGATACCGAAAGGTCTTTTAACGTAACCACCATCGTTGGTGTTCCCCCCTACCTTTGCATAAGGTGGGAACTAAGCAAAACATTGTTGTTAGTTGAATGTTGAAAATAACTAATCTTTTGATTAAAAATAACCACTACTACAAATCATGATTTATTTGATTAGAAAACTAGACCAAAAACTAATCATTTTGACATTTGGTCAATTTGATCATTTAGTCGTAGTGGACAAGTCAATTTGAACATGTCCAACTTGACTATTGGTTTTTTTTACCAACCATACGATGGTTTTTTTCACTAGTCAAATTGGACAAAAAATTAGATAGCCAAAAAATAAATAAAAATTTAAATAATTCAATTTTCAAAAATAAAATGTAATAAATGAATAAATAATAAATACTTACCCATTGACCCACCATGGCCTCCTACCTACCTATCCACAACCCACTTAGATACTATACATTTACACACATGTATAAAGTATATATATGAATATATATACTCCATATAATATATGTTGATAAAGGAAATTAGACCTTGATTTCTTTGGTTTCACACTAATGTTTTGGCCATCAAACCACCACACCATTTTGTAAATAATATGATACCAAATGGATTTAACAAGTTTTTTTTAATTTAATAATTTTTTTTGTCACTATGTATAATGACATTTGAATTTCAATTTTTTTCATAAGTAGGTACCTAACTAAGTAAATAGGTAGGTACACATGCCTACCTACCTATGTTTAAATGTATATACCTATTTATGTAAAATATAGATAGGTGTGTAAGTAGATAGTAGGTGGGTAGGTAGGTAGGTATATATTGATATGTAGGTGGATAAATAGGTAAATCGATAGGTAGCTAAGTAGTTAAGTAAGTAAATAGGTAAATAGATCGATAGATAAGATAGGTAGATAATAGGTAAAGAGGTAGGTAAATAAAAAAGTATGTAGATAAATAGGTAACTTTGGTAGATAGTAAGTAGATAACAAGTAGATAGGTAAATAAATAGGTAGATGGTAGGTAGGTAGATAGTAAGTAGACAATAGGTAGGTAGGACTCAAATAAATAAATAATAAGTAAATAGGTAAATAAATAGGTAGGTAAGATATATTTTGGTAGGTAAATAGGAAGGATGTTAGTAGGTATATGTTAGATAAGTAGGTTGGTAGGTAGCCTAGTAAGCATAACAAATAAGTTAACTAACTAGAAGTTATTATGGTCAATTTGATTAAACATGGCCATTTAATATGGCTGATTTAACTAAGCCATGGGCATTTTGATGAACCATTTAAAAAATTTGTCCTTCTTGATTAGATGTATGATTTAACACTTGGTCAAAATGGTCATTTTAGTAAAAAAAAACCAACCAAAAGAACCACGTGTCTTTCATGCCCCATACCTTTAATCAAAATGGACATCCTTTTGGTCAATGTGGACATTTTTAATCAAGTTGAACCTTTTGAAAAATCATGATTTGTAATAATGGACAATGTTTACTACATCAATATTGCTACTTTCAATAAATTGTTTGATGCCTTAGTTTTAGGAATGGAATGATGTGCCCTTTTCTAACATAATCAACGCCACTAAAAATCAACACCCCTTTAAAGTTGAGAATTATGTTCGTCAACATGTAAATATTAGGTGTAGGTATCAAGAACATTTTGATTAGATTGGAAACCATGATCCATGGTCTCTTGAAACATCTAACATAGATTTGTCTAAAGCCAATGGACCTCAAAACCCCAACTCCACAAAAATATCATGGATTGGCGTTTAAATTTGAAAAACGATAATTTTTTTGGCTTTTACTTTGAAACAAGTGCATTGGTTTTCACCTATGTTACCATGCTTATAACTAAGGCTTTTAAGCCAAAATTTTTTGTCTCCATGGTGTTAGATTAATTTGGAATTGGCTTAAGGCTAACCCCTTATTATTTGCACCTTTCCCCTTCTAACCTTTTTTAAACCTTTGAACTTTACTACCATTAATCGTTTATGATTGGCCTTGTTACAACTTTGGATGGAATATGAAACAATGATCTACATTGTGCCCATATGTATTACAGTGGGAAAATGGTTAACTAAGGTTAGAGTTGGAGATAATGGCTTGAGGTGGATTAGGACAAATTTGCTTTCAATATATGTGGCCCATCACACCTTCAACACCTGTTTTTTCCTCTCTATTTAGGAAAATATGAAAAGGACACACCATCTTGTTTTTGTTTAACCCCCTTGGTATTTTGTGGCATGGCTTTATTAAATTGGCCATGTAGTTGTTAAATTGACAATGCTGAGGAATTCTTCAAGTTGTCTTTATTGAACTTAATAATCATTAGATGTTCTCCCACGATGTTCATTTCAACAATTAAAACACATTTGTTAAGGTAGGTTGTGTGGGTTGAAATAACATAACATCTTGTACCCAACACCCAAATTCCTTGTCTAAAATCCCATACCATAGTTAAATGGATTATGCTTTTATGACCCCTTAAATCACAATGCGGGTGCAATTCATTAGTCCCCATTCATTGGACTAGTGAATCCATTGGATCCCCACTAAATCCTATTCAATGGCTCTAGTGAATTCATTCAAAATTCAATGAAACCATTTGGCAAATAGGGGACACATTTCTTGTAGTGGTGATTAATTATTTTAGTCACACATATGCCTCCTACAAACTTTCATGTGGTTTATTGAATTCATGTAAACTCTCTAGTTTTTTAATCTAAACCCTTTGGTAAATTTTTCACAATTCACAAAAGAATTTTTCAATAAAGTTGAATGTCAACAAAGGCAACATTCCTTGATTTCAACCTCATGAGTGCAATTAAACTCATGGTTATCATCCAAATGTTAAAACAAACCTTTCCATGCCATGAAAGGTGTGAACATTAAAGATAACGCATTTATTGCATATCACACCAACTATCAAACTCTTAAATAAAACCATTCAACCTTATGTTGTCAATCACCCATGAATATTAGCCTTGGTGGCTCCATAATTGTCTTCCATGTCCCATAATAAAGATTTGACGACCAAACTTGAAAGTGAACCTATTTCTAAGTCTAAAAAATTTCACAAAATGCAAATGATGGTAGGTGGTTTGAACCCCACCCCTCATTTAATAAACCCACATGTACCCCACAAAATATCACTTGTTATCGAATCTTGTGTCATTTTATGGTGAACTTTAACCCTAAATCCAACGTAACCAAACCTTAATTCTAAATTAAAATGTTGAACTTATGGGCTTAACCTAACCTTAATTTGAAAGGCATTTGCATTCACAAAAACATTTCAAAAGGCCAACAAAATTCAAGCACATTATGAACACAACAAACATGATATATTGGAAATCAATTGAATCTCACCATCACAAACAATCAATGAAATTACTAATGATCAAATTTAAAATATTCGCAATAACTCCAATATTGGTTTATAGTTTAACCATTTCCCATCAACATTGTTCAATAGAAAAATGCACTAGTAAATTTTGACCAATAAACCCCAATGTGATATTTTTGTTTTGAAAACTCATCATAGAATGACAAATTATTCACATAATACCTGAAACTTGTTTTAAGATCTTGTCATGAAATTGGAAGCCCAACATTTCCATAAACAAAACCAAAAACAAAAGTGCAACCTCAAAACAACAAAAAATGAAAATGAACTTTTCATACAACACAATCCCCACTCTTGTAATTTCCATTCAAAAATTACAACATCAATTCAAAACCTTCCACATTCGTTGATGGTGCAACATTCCACCATTTGTGGGTTACAACTAATTACACTTACCATCACAAGTAATTGGTGTTAAAAATTTGTTGAAAACCAATTGCACACACACCATTTTCCCACATTTGTCAAAAAACTTCCAATTTTTTTGGTTTCCAAACAAATTGAAATCCCCACACACATAAGCTTCCCTTTTAGGATTTTAATGTCATAAACAACATTAAAATCTGACTTTATATGTAAAGAATATTAATTTTTAATTTTAAAAAAATAATTATCATCCAATCACAACATCACAAATTTAGCATGCAACAAATTAATAATGAAAATCATGTGAAGTTTGTTCATTCACGGTTTCATACATTCTACACAAATATCATGCATTCAAAATATGTTTAACACAAGGATAAATCTATTGATGAATGAAATATGAACCCATGAATGAATGAATGTCACAAGAATTTTGCATCTTCCTATAAATCCATTTGTCAAATTTGTTTTCAATGCATAATATTAGTGTGTGAAATGTACGAATTATGAATGAATGAATTATGCATAATTGTGTGATGAAGGCTCAAAATGTCCAAAAAATGTTCAATATTAGGTTTTTACTATCCAATGTCTAGTTTAAAATAGGATGTTTCTCAACTAACCTACCTTTCTGTTCAATAGAGATTATTGAACAGAAAAATCAATAAAAAGGTGCGTTAATAGAGATTAAAGTAACAAACTCAAAGAATGTGGAATTCTAATAACTTATAATCATTTGGACATTCTAGGAATAATATAATGGTGTTTTGTGTGTGAAAATAAGATATATAGTATTGGATCGTACATTCTTTATTATATGTGTGGGTGCAAATAGGGTAAAGTTGTAGGTCACTATATGATCCTTGTTTTTTTAATGAAATTAGCCATATTAAAATAAATATTAATATAATGAAAAAAAATTATTTATTTAAATGGTCAATATAAGGATGTTATTTGATTTTGTGTAATAATATTATATTTCATGTTCGTAGTATGAAATTACATAGATTTTTAAAAAGGTAAATAAATGCAAATATTAAATGTTTAGATTGGTTTCAAATATTGTAATATAAGGGTAACTTCGGCACATTTATATTGAATAGTTTATACAATTTGAAGATTCCATGTTGATAATAATTTTCATAAATATTCCTATATATATTATTTTCACACAACTTTGTTATTTGAAAAAAATGTGAATATTTCACCATTTTTACAAATAATATAATTAATGTCAAAGTTGTCAAGCTATTACATAAAACAATATAAGAAGTCTAATTGAATTTTTTTACTTTCAAGTTGATGGTCCATCAATGTGTATTTATAAAAACTATTTTTTCATATTAAAAGTCATATTTTACCAAATTTATAAAATAAAA
>Ga0116231_10002750_pt1 | contig 36678 bp, 41 predicted proteins | sample S1TSphgellanicum_2_FD_89695 | JGI IMG/M metagenome (GOLD analysis project Ga0116231, IMG submission 89695) | Host-associated microbial communities from peat moss isolated from Minnesota, USA - S1T2_Fd - Sphagnum magellanicum MG | ecosystem: Host-associated > Plants > Peat moss > Unclassified...
CGTGGCTCGTCCTAGCACCAAGGGTGCTCCAACTATGCACTAACCACTTTGTGTGGGTTGTGTGTAGGCCCGTGTGAGTGAGTGAAGCTTGTCAACTCTTCCTAGTCCCATCCCAGAGCTCCAACACGCCCCTCTACCCCTCAAAGTGTTGTGAGCTAGGGAACGTGCTCCGACTCCTCCTTCTTCCGTTGTTTTATACTTGGGCTCACATTTGAGTCCTTCAAGGAGTTAGGAGTGCGTCATTTTGGGACATAGAGCCGATTTTGCTTATACCACAATAGTCCATTTTGAAAGTGGAAGTGGGACTTGATCCCCTTTTGAATGTCTTGCTTCCTTTCCTTAACAAACTCATCACGACGGCTCCAAAGTCGAACTTCCTTTTGGAATTGTGTTTCCCCCACATACACCACTTTAAGTTGGTGTTTTCGTCTTAAGGCATCGGGCACCACGTTTTCCTTCCCGGGCTTGTGCCGAATGTCCCCATTGAACAAGGCCAATGTGTCTTGCCATCTCACTTGTTTTCATGACAACTTTGGTTGGGTGCCAAAATACTTCAAGGTCACATTGTCGGTTCACACCACCACATCCTTGGAGCCTATGTAATGGCCCCAAGTCTTGAGACACCATATCAGGGCCCACATTTCCTTCTCATGGGTTTGCCACCTCCGTTCAGTGTCACTCAACTTTTTGCTTTCAAAAGCCACCAGCCTACCATTTTGCACTAGGATTCCTCCTATGGCAAAGTCGGACGCATCGGAATGGATCTCAAAATCCTTGTCAAAATCGAGCACCTTCAACACAGGCACTTTCACCACAATGCCTTTCAAGGTTTCGAAGGCCTCCTTGCATGCCTCCTTCCATTCATAAGTCCCGGATGACTTCTTCAAAAGGTTTGTCAAAGCTGTGACTATCTTTGCAAAGTTCCTGATGAACTTGCGATAATAGGACGCCAATCCTAAAAAGGATCTTAAGGCGGGAACCGACCTAGGCGGTTCCCAATCCAAAATTGCCTTCACCTTGTGGTCATCCATTTTCAAACCTTCTTGGGTGATCTTATGCCCAAGGAAGTCCACTTCTGAGGCTCCAAATTCGCATTTCTCAAACTTGGCATATAACGTGTTTTCCCTCAACCTTTGGAACACCTTTCGAAGGTGTCCTACATGCTCCTCCATGGAGTTGTTGTAAACCAAAATGGCGTCTATGGACAACCATAAAGTCATCAAGCCACTTTCAGAAAATGTCATTCATGAGAGTGCAAAATGTGGCGGGTGCATTGGTGAGCCCAAAAAACATCACCAAGAATTCGTAAGAACCATATCTTGTGCGACAAGCAATTTTTCTTCATCCCCTTGTGCAATTCGAATTTGGTAATACTCGGAACGTAGGTCAATCCTACTAAACATTTTGGCTCCCGAAAGTCGATCAAACAAGTCATCAATCCGAAGCAATGGGTATTGATTTTTCACCGTCACTTTGTTGAGGGCTTTATGATCCACAAACATCTTCAAAGTCCCATCCTTATTGTGAACAAAAAGGACGGGAGCCTCGTATGGTGATTTGCTAGGCTTCATGTATTGCTTTGCGAGGAGTTCTTCGAATTGAACCTTAAGCTTTTAAAACTCCTCATGATTCATTCGATATGGGGCCTTGGCGGGAGGTGCCACTCTCGGCATCACTTCAATCGCATGGTCAACTTATCTTCTCGGGGGCAACTCATCGGGCAACTCTTCGGGCATCACATTCGAAAATTCCTTTAACACTTGCTTGATGCACTTGTGAAGGTTCACCACCTTGGTGGCCTCCTTTGGTTCAAACTCATCTAACACCCACAACAGGCCATAGCCTCCCACACATTATCTTTCCAAGGTCTTTCCCAACATCAAATGGATGGTGGTCCCACCCACACTAGGCACTTCATGTGCCTTCACTCGCACGATCCCATTTTTGGATAGGATTCTAACTAGCCTATAGTGCCTTTCTATGAGCACATTGTTACGTGAGATGAGTTCCATTCCCAAAATGCAATCCATTCCGCCTAAGGTGGAAACTAACAAGTCCACCTTGCCTCTCCAATTCCCCAATTGGAGAGGCACATCTTTTGCTTGTAACTTGGTGGGATGGGGAATCCCATCTGCAAAGTGCACCTCAATGGGTGCCTTGAGCTCCTCCAACGGGAGCTCCATTCTTTCGGCACTTTTTTGGGTTATGAAGTTGTGGGAAGCCCATGTGTCCAAAAGACATAACATTTTTCGCTTAGAAATCTTACCCTTTAAAAAAATAAGGCGATTACATTCACCTTGGGCTAGGTTGGCGGTAAGGGCAATTACTTTAGAAGCCCCATTCCCCAGTTTGGGTTTGGGGCAATCCTTGGAATAATGTCCCACTTCCTTGCAATTGAAACACGCTCCTTTTGGTTTCCCACTAACATCCCCCTTGGGTTGGTTCCCTTTGAAAGGAGCCCCCTTCTTAACAAAATTTCCTTTGGGTTTGAAACCCGAGCCTTGGAATTGTTTGGGCTTTTCCCCCTTGGCGGTGTCTTGGACTCGGTTCCATTCCCGTTCATGGCGTGCCTTCTTGTGAGGGAACTTGCTATCCCTTTTGAATCCAGACTTCTCACCCCGTCCCACATCCGAAAAGCCTTCCACTTTCATGATGGCTTTAGTTAGTGAAGCGGGCCAATTCTCTTCAAGCTTACGCTTGGCCCAAGTTAGAAGCCCATCACAAAGTGGCACACTCGGGAGTAGGAAGAGTGACAAGCTATTCACTTGAACCTGCATCAAACCAACCAACAAGTTGGTTAGTTCACATTCTATAACACCTTTGGTGTTAAGACAAACCACGGGCAACTCTGGACTCATTTGACTCACCACGGCCCGGACTCGGGGGAAGCCACCACCTTCCCCCATACAATATACTTTGTGCCTCTCCGCGACACCCACATCCAAATGGCTTTTCTTTCCCGGGACTCCTGAGTGGGAGTCTCAAAATCGTGCCAGTTGGGACTCCCGCGACTTTGGAACCCCATAACTTTGCAAGCAGATCGCAAATTGAAATGCAGACTAAAGCAAAGTTGTAGCTCTTGTCAAGAGCTTTCCAACGGTATGTTGCACGTCTTCTGCAGCTAAGTAAATCGGGTCAATTCTTGACTTTTTCTCGTCGAAAGTCAAACTGGTAGTTTGACTCCCGGCCTTTCTTTTGCCCATAACTTGTGTTTCAAATGTCCAAATGAGCAATGCAAGCCCATTTTAGACATTTACGTTCTAAAAGTTGTTTTTAATAATATAAGGAACGCCACAAGCCATTGAGTTTTGACTGCTGAAATCGCTCTCTAAAGTTTCGGTAATCCACCATGACTCCATCTCCCAAAATGGGAGTTGCCTTGGGAGTGTGAAGGTTCACTCCCTCGTACTCCCTCACACTTTCTTACACTCTTGGGAATAATTAATGTGACTCTCGGGCTTCTTCTTGGCCCGCACCCTTGCGACCCCTTTACCTTGACTCTCGGGCTTCCTCTTGGCCCGCAACCTTGTAACCCCTTTGCCTTTGTTACGAGCCCAAAGCTAGGGTTGCCACAATAGTGTATCATAACTAGTTTGGAACATACGTGTCAAGATCTCAAGGAGTAACATGTAACTGCCCATATAGAATTTGAGAAGGAAAAGCAAAGTTTTACTACCCAAATCCAAAATTGGAAGGGTTAATATGAGACAACCAAGGTACAATTGAATAAACCTAGCCCCATTCTACCTATTAGAATGAACAACAGGTTGAAAGAGTTTGAGGAATTATTGTTAGACAATACCTTATTCAAGATGTAAAACCAAGCCTTGGGAGATAGGAACCCCAAGTGGAAGGAGTGGTGGCAAATTGTTTAGGAATTCACAAAAGAACAAATTCAGGACAATACGGAATTGGCTTGATTTGATGAACAAAGTTATCAATTCGAGTTGCAATCCTACCAAACTACTTTCCTTAATTTCAAGTATGAACCACCGAATTTTGTGTCTATGGAAATTGGAACCAATAATAGAGTTCTAGCAATGCCATCTATGGTGTAACCTGTTACTAAACCAGTTAGTCCACTAAGAGGTGGTACAAGTTTAGAAATCATACCCTTATTTGTTCAAACTTTTACTATACCTATTCTAGTAACCACTATTGTCAGTCAACTTATGGAAAGTAGTGAAAGATGTAACAAGAAACAAAATGAACCTGTTAGTCCTATATATACCATATTGGATAGTAAATTAAAGTCTTTGGAATTTTTATCTACTAATGTACCTTTGACCCCACACTAGATAGGTATTGGTCAAGAAACTTGTCACAACCCTAGCTTTGGGCTCGCAACCAAAGCAAAGGGGTTACAAGGTTGCGAGCCAAGAGGAAGCATGGGAGTCAAAGCAAAGAGGTCGCAAGGGTGCGGGCCAAAAAGAAGCTTAGGAATCGCATCACATACTCCCGGGAATGTAAGATAGTGTTATGGAGTATGAGGGAGTGAATCCTCACACTCCCAAGGCAACTCCCACCTTAGGAGATGGAGTCCCGGTGGACTTCCAAAACTTCAAAAAGCAATTTTGGCAATCAAAACTCAATGACCTATGATGTTCTTTATATCATTGGAAAGCTCCTAGAACGTAGATGTCTAAAATGGGCTTGCATTGCTCATTTGGACATCTAAAACACAAGTTATTGCCAAAAGAAGGGCTGGGAGTCAAACTGCCAATTTGACTCCTGACCAAAAAAAGTCAAGAATCAACCCAATTTACTTAGCTGCAGAGGACATGCAATATATTGTTGTAAAGCTCTTGACGAAAGCTACAACTTTGTTTCAAATCGCATCTCAATCCGAGGTCTGTTCGCAAAGTTATGGGGCTCCAAAGTTGCGAGAGTCCCAACTGGCACGATATCAGGACTCCCACTTGGGAGTCCTAAGAGAGAAAAGCCATTTGGATGTGGGCTCTGTAGCCAGCCACAGAGTATACTATAAGGAGGAAGGTGGTGGCTTCCCCCAAGTCCGAGCCGTGGTGAGTCTAGTGTGTTCGTGTTGCCCATGGCTCATCTTAGCACCAAAGGTGTTCCAACTATGCACTAACCACTTTGTGTGGGTTATGTGCAGGCTCGTGTGAGTGAATGAAGCTTGTCAACTCTTCCTAGTCCCATCCCGAAACTCCACCATGCCCCTTTACCCTTCAAAGTGTTGTGAGCTAAGGAGCATGCCCCGACTTCTCCCTCTTCCATTGTCTTCTATTTGGACTCACATTTGAGTCCTTCGAGGAGTTGGGAGTGCATCACGTGGTATCAGAGCTCTGAGAGAGCTCGATTCATTTATTGGGGAGTTCCGATGGCACCCAAGAGGACTTGCAAGGTAGTTCAAAAGACCATGGTGGAAGAACCCACCCAAGACTCGGATGTTCCACCATAAGCCATAAGGGGGGAAGAACAAAAAGGATCCCAAAGGTGAGGAAGACCGTGATAGCCATGAGAACCATGAAAATGAAGAGGAGCAACCAAATACAATCCACTTCACCTCCGAACAATTAGAGGTCCTACTCAAAATCAATAGGCCCGATTTCAATGAATTGGTTGCGGTCCTCAAGGGAGGATCATCCAAAGGGGTGGAGTTCAAGCCCGCTAAGCCTAGGAATTTTGATGGGGCCCGAGATCCAAAGGTTGTGGATGTTTGGCTTGCGAAAATGGAAGATTACCTTCATGTCGCCAAGGTTGGTCGGCACTTAGCTGTGGAACTTACCCAATCCTATTTGAAGGGCTATGATTCCACATGGTGGAGGATGATGAGGCAAGAGGAAGGGAAGACCCATAGCTACTCATTGGAATTCTTCAAGGAGCGTATTGAGTTGAAATTCATTCCCAAGAATTCCGACTACATTTCGAGGTGCAAATTTTGTGACCTTGTGAATGCAAACAATGACAACTTGCATCAATATGTGGGGGCTTATTCCAAACTCATGCTTGAAATTAAGCATATGCATGAGTTAGACCGGGTGTGCCACTTTGTGATGGGCTTCCAACTTGGGCCAAATGCAAGCTTGAAGAGAATTGGCCCACTTCACTAGCCAAAGCCATCATGAAAGTGGAAGGCTTTTTGGATGTGGGACGAGGTGAGAAGTCCGAATTCAAAAGGGATAGCAAGTTCCCTCACAAGAAGGCACACCATGAAGGGGAATGGAACCGAAGCCAAGACACCTCCAAGGGGGAAAAACCCAAACAATTCCAAGGCTCGGGTTTCAAACCCAAAGGAAATTTTGTCAAGAAGGGGGTTCCTTTCAAAGGGAGCCAACCCAAGGGGGATGCTAGTGGGAAACCCAAAGGAGCGTGTTTCAATTACAATGAAGTGGGGCATTATTCCAAGGATTGCCCCAAACCTAAACCGGGGAATGGGGCTTCTAATGTAATTGCCTGTACTGCCAACCAAGCCCAAGGTGAATGTAATCACCTTATTTTCTTAAAAGGTAAGATTTTTAAGCGAGAAGTGTTATGTCTTTTGGACACAGGGGCTTCCCACAACTTCATAACCCAAGAAAGTGCCGAAAGAATGGAGCTCCCGTTGGAGGAGCTCAAGTGTTGTAACCCCACTTTGGGCAAAGTGGGAGAATGCAACTCCCACTCCCAAAAGTGGGAGACTTGGAATCCTCCGGGACTCTTGAAAACTCAGAAGACAATTTGAGGGGTCAAATCTCCTCGCCTTGTTTACGTTATTTATGTCATTGGAAAGGTCTTCAAGAGTAAATGTCTAAAATGGCCTTGCATGAGCCATTTGGACATCTGCAGCCCAAGTTATGGTCAAAAGAAGGGCCGGGAGTCAAATTGGCAATTTGACTCCTGACAACTAAAAGTCAGGAATCGACCTCTTTCCGAGGTCCAATTCAAGAGTGCGACATGGCGTTGGAAAGCTCTCTTTGAAGGCTACAACTTTGCTTTAGACCTCGTCTTCATTGGACTTTGCAGTCGGGAGTTATGAGCTCTCAAAGTTGCAGGACTCCAACCCGGGATTACTCCAACTTGGGAGTCTTGGGGAAAAGTGCCATTTAGATGTAGTCCCCATGGAGAGCTGTAGAGAATACTATATGGGGGAAGGTGGTGGCTTCCCCCGAATCTGGGCCGTGGTGAGTCTTGTGTGTAAAAGTGCCCGTGGATTGTCCCAACACCCAAGGGTGTTCCCGAATGTGAATGGTTAGTGGTTGGTTTTGGATGCAGAATCAAGCTTGATCTTCTAGTCCATCTTCCTAGTCTAATCCCGGGACTTCTAGCACGCCCCTCTACCCCTCTTTAGTGCTAGAAGTCGGGAGCGCCCCTCAAGTCCCAACTTTCCACAACTCAACATAGTTGGACCCTCAAATGGGTTCAACCCGGGACTTGGGAGTGCGTCATCAAGGCACCCATCGAGGTGCACTTTGCAGATGGGATTCCCCATCCCACTAAGTTACAAACAAAAGATGTGCCTCTCCAACTTGAGAATTGGAGAAGCAAGGTGGACTTGTTAGTTTCCACCTTAGGGGGAATGGATTGCATTTTGGGAATGGAATTCATCCCACGTAACAATGTGCTCATAGAAGGGCACAATAGGCTAGTTAGGATCCCATCCAAAAATGGGATTGTGTGAATAAAGGCGCATGAAGTGCTTAGTGTGGGTGGGACCACCATCCACTTGATGTTGGGAAAGACCTTGAAAAGAGAATGTGTGGGAGGCTATGGCCTGTTGTGGGTGATGCGGGTGTTAGATGAGTTTGAACCAAAGGAGGCCACCAAGGTGGTGAACCTCCACAAATGCATCAAGCAAATGTTAGAGCAATTCTTGGATGTGATGCCCGAAGAGTTACCCGATGAGTTGCCCTCGAGAAGACAAGTTGACCATGCGATTGAGGTGATGCTGAGAACGGCACCTCCCGCCAAGGCCCCATATCGAATGAATCATGAGGAGTTTAAAAAGCTTAAGGTTCAACTCGAAAAACTCCTTGCAAAGTGATACATCAAGCCTAGCAAGTCACCATACGGGGCTCCCGTCCTTTTTGTTCACAATAAGGATGGGACTTTGAAGATGTGTGTGGATTAGAGAACCCTCAACAAGGTGACAGTGAATAATCAATACCCTTTGCCTCAGATTGATGACTTGTTTGATCGACTTTCGAGAGCCAAAGTGTTTAATAGGATTGACCTACGTTCTGGGTATTACCAAATTCGAATTGCACAAGGGATGAAGAAAAAACTACTTGTCGCACAAGGTATGGTTCCTAAGAGTTCTTGGCGATGCCTTTTGGGCTCACGAACGCACCCGCCACATTTTGCACCCTCATGAATGACATTTTCCGAGAGTGGATTGATGACTTTGTGGTCGTCTACATAGACGACATTTTGGTTTATAGCAACTCCATGGAGGAGCATGTAGAACACCTTTGAAAGGTGTTCCAAAGGTTGAGAGAAAACAAGTTGTATGCCAAGTTTGAGAAATGCTAGTTTGGAGTCTCGGAGGTGGACTTCCTTGGGCATAGGATCACCCAAGAAGGTTTGAAAATGGATGACCACAAGGTGAAGGCGATTTTAGATTAGGAATCACCTAGGTCGGTTCCCGCTTTAAGATCCTTTTTAGGATTGGCTTCTTATTATCGCAAGTTCATTAAGAACTTTACAAAGATAGTCACACCTTTGACAAACCTTTTGAAAAAGTCATTCGGGACTTATGAATGGGAGGAGGCATGCAATGAGGCCTTTGAAACCTTGAAAGGCCTTTTGGTGAAAATTCTTGTGTTGAAGTTGTTCGATTTTGACAAGGATTTTGAAATCCATTCCGATGCGTCCGATTTTGCCATAGGAGGAGTCCTAGTGCAAGATGGTAGGCCGGTGGCTTTTGAAAGCAAGAAGTTGAGTGAAACTGAGCGAACATGGCCAACCCATGAGAAGGAAATGTGAGCCCTGATACATTGTCTCAAGACTTGGGGCCATTACATAGGCTCCAAGGATATGGTGGTGTCGATCGATAATGTGACCTTGAAGTACTTTATCACCCAACCAAAGTTGTCATGAAAACAAGTGAGATGGCAAGACACATTGACCTTGTTCAATGTGGACATTCGGCACAAGCCTAGGAAGGAAAACGTGGTGCCCAAAACCTTAAGTCGAAAACACCAACTTAAAGTGGTGTATGTGGGGGAAACAAAGTTCCAAAAGGAAGTTCGACTTGGGAGCCGCTGTGATGAGTTTGCCAAGGAAAGGAAACAAAACATTCAAAGGGGGATCAAGTCCCATTTCCACTTCCGAAATGGACTATTGTGGTATAAGCAAAATTGGCTCTATGTCCCAAAAAGGAGGTTAAAGGATGTGTTTTTGAAGGAATGTCATGATGGGCCCCTTGTGGGCCATGGTGGTGCAAAGTGCACCACCACATTCCTCAAGAAGTCCTACTATTGGCCCAACTTGAAAGAGGATGCAGAAGAATACGTGAAGACTTGCTTGACTTGCCAACAAAACCGAGTACTCAATAAGAAGCAAGTCGGATTGTTGTGACCATTACCCATTCCGGAAGTGTCGTGGGAAAGTCTCTTCATGGATTTCATGGTGAGTTTGCCACCATCAAGGGGGTTTGATGCAATCATGGTTGTGGTGGATCGATTTAGCAAGATGGCACACTTCATTCCCACCAAGGAAAGTGCCACGACCCAAGAGACGAGAAGGTTGTTCTTCACCCACGTGTTCAAGTATCATTGCCTCCTAAAGGACATTATGTCGGACCAAGACCCGAAGTTCACAAGCAAGTTTTGGAGAGCCTTGTGAAAGTGCATGGGGTCGGAGCTCAAGATGAGCACCTCATTTCGACCCCAAACGGATGGACAAACCAAAAGGGTGAACTCAGTGATCCAACAATTCCTAAGGAATTATGTGGTGACGGATCAACAAGATTGGGTGGACCATTTGGAGTTGGCCGAGTTTTGTTACAACAATTCGGAACATTTGGCAACGGGGGCCACCCCCTTTCAAATGGTGACAAGCAAGTCACCAATTGTGCCCACAACTTGGGTTGGGTAACCTCCAAGTGATGCGAATGAGGAAGTACCCATGGTCACACAACTTGATGAAGAGAGGCGGCGCTTATGGGAAATGGCCAAGGCCAATCTTGAGAAGGCACATAAAAGGGTGAATCAATTTTTTATCCTCGATCCCTATAGTCGGCATTGACTATAAGGTCTCTAAAAACTTAAAATCTTCTTTTGAAGTGTTTTTTTACATTGTTTTAGTTGTAAATTTCTTGTGGGTTTGATTTCATAGCCCCAACACCATATAGTCAATGATGATTATAGAGGAAAATCCTTTTGAATCTTTAAAAGATATCATTTTTCTTCCCTCAAATGTTTTTTATCATCTCTCTGTTTCATTTAATGCTCAAAATCCTTATAGTCGACATTGACTATTAAAAGTTTTATCATTAGTATCAATAATGTTTTTACAATTGAATTTTTTTTTGTCAATGGTCGACATTGACTATAAGACCAAATGCTCAAAAACATTCCCTTTTTTGTATCACCTCCTCGATACTATCTCTAGTTTTTTCATTTTCATGCATTGTCATTTTTTTTTCTATCTATAAGGGATAAATCTGTACTCTTGTAACTAGATGATTATCTCCCATTTGTGTAATCACAGGGGAAGTCTAACTACTAAAAGACCATAGAGGTAATTCAACGTTAAAATAAGCTGAATACTTTGGAGGTTTTGGACAAGTATAAAATCCTCTCGAAGAATAAAGTGAGGATGAATATCCCTTTGTGTCAACTCTTGACCATGCCAATTGTCAAGCCAACTTTGAAGATTGACATGCTCAAGATGGAGCATGCATTTTTCACAAGTTATCGAGACGGTGAGAAGGCGTTTTATGTTTCTTCAACAAACTAGCAAGGTGAGGAAGAATATGTGTACAATCACATTGATACTTGGAGCTCTCTTTGGAAAAAGAAGAATGCAAAGTTTGATAAATTCATGGCCAAGGATCTAAATCTCTATTAGCTATCTGGAAGAATGTTTCACATTTGGGACGACAATCATCGCCTTCAAGCTTGATGACCATACATTGATGTGAACCATCCCAACAAGTTTGACTAGCACATCAAGATCAATTCATTTGTTTTAGACACAACAAATGGCCTGGTTGAGCTACTTATAGCTATGACCGACATAAACAAATGAGTTTCCATTATCAATGTTCTTTTTTTTTTCCACAAACGTCAAACAATGTCTTGTTGATGTTTAATATTCTTTTTCTTGGCAGGTCCATTGAAATGGACCATGTGAAATCATCACTTGTTCATGATTTCTTCCACATTCAATCCATCAGAATGGTTCCAGTCCACAAATTCAAGGAGGTCATTCTAGATGCGCAATACAAGAAATGCGAGAATGAAATCAAGAAAAATTGGTATAGCCTCATGCAGGAGGCATTTTTAAAGTATATGTATAAGGTAAACTTTCAAGATCTTTTTTCAAATGAGCTCCATTCTCTAAAACAATTCTATCTAATTCTTTTGTAAAAGGAACTTGCAGTTATTGTCGATGCCGCACATTGTTTGTATTATGCAAATGTTCCAAACCTCACTCTTTGAAACCCAAAAATGTTGGCTTTGTTAAGTAACAAGGTAATGGAGAAATAGCTAAATAACCATATTGATCACAAAAATAACTATATTTCATTCATGGATAATGTGATTCAATCATATATCAACTTTATGACCCCGTTGTGTGTAAGCAAAACTTGAGTGTGAATGAACACCCACAAGGAACTTATGACACTAACAAAAGGATAGTGATAAGCAAACAAATGCAATTACATAAAATAGAATAACAGAGAAGAAAAAAAAAGATTTAACAAGTTCAAAAGGAACACATGACAGTGTTCCATAAGAGATTACTCATTTGTGACCCCGCACTTGGCATTAAATTTCTCCAACAATTACAAGTTTATTACAACATGAATCCTGATGCAGAAATGATGACTGAGAAGTTGCAGCTACTTATGTCTTCGCAAGTGAGCAACAAGCAGAAGGTTTCTTTGCTCAAGCAGTGGAACCAGTCCCCAATTCTCAAGGAAGTTAAAAAATTTCCCAAGGTCGAGTTGTCAAATGCCATTTTTGAGAAATGGCTTCACAAGGCAATGTTTTGGTTTCAAGTACCCTATTTGTTCATCTTGATTATAAATTGAAATTTTTTCTAGGCTTTTTCATTGGGCGTTCATGCTAATGGCTTTACATTTGTGTCTGGGTGAAAGCACACTATGATGGTCAAAGATTGTTGTCACAAATATTATCTTTTAAAACTACATGTTTTTGAACTTCTACCAAGCAATATTGAAATTATTTTTTGCAAATAATACTTGGAATAAGGTAGTTCAAAACCCAAAGAATAAAAAAAAATCCCACTTTGAAATTGTTGTTAAATGATTGAAAAATATATTAATGAAAAATTGTAATCGTACGAATATACTACAAAGTGCAAATATATTTCAAAAACCATTCAATGATTACCAAACTTGATGAAGTACTCAATCATATATTATATATGAATTCATTGTCCCATTTCAATTCTATATGAAGAATTCCACTCATGTGATTTCACAAAAAACATTTAGATGAAGTTTTCATTCAAACAAACGTAAATGTGTGAATACATAAAATTTTTTTGAAAAAACATTGTCATTTGAAATATAACAAGAATAGTGAGGGAAGATTTGTGTCAAAAATCCATTTTTAGTGTTTTTCAAAGTGTTAGATGAAATGAAAAAAAAATCTGTCTTCAAAATAATACAAAATGTACTACAAAATGAGTACATTTTCTTGCTCGAAATGTACCACCATAGTGTGATTTTACCCTTCTCATTGTAGTTGGAAGTGGAGGCCAAAAAACATTTAATAGCATAGTCGTGAACCTTGGTGTGCTTATTCTTGAAAGTGTTAAGGTTCAGAATCTTGAGGACTTCATAAGTCACTAGAAGCTTGAATTATGTGAGTCTATGTTTTATGACAAATTCAAATTAAATGGTAGAATCTTGAAAAGCAAGAATTAGCAAGAACAGACTAATGGTGAAGAAGTTTTGAATCAAGTGATTTACATGTAATGAACATATCTTCTTTTCCATGTTCCAAACTAATTTTGTACTTGGTTTCAAGAGCAATATTCCATAGATTTAACCCCATTTCCTTGCGACATGTATTTCTTCCATGTTCTACTTGCAAAGGAAATAATTCGCAACATGCCTTCGCTTCTTAGGATTTAGTGCAATCCTAAAGCAAAAAGCACCATGTACAAGAAGGACCTTTTGAAGGAGTGGTTGAATGGCCACCTAGCATCCTATGGGTGTTACTTTAGACTGCCCAACTAATAGTACCCCAAAGTCGAAGCACAAGTTAAGGGAAAAGTTTGAGGACGCGTGTCTTGACAAGCCCATTTCAACTTATCTAGTTTTAGGGGTGGGAAGAGGAGCCATAGTGCCAAAAAGTTGGGGAAGACCAAGGACCGATCAACTGGACCTTCAGGTGACAAATGAGGAGGATCTAGAGTAGGAGGAGCCCACTCCAAACCCATAAGCTTTATAGTTTTGGACTATCCATTAGAGGAGGCAACTCCTAAATATTGACATAGATCCTAGTTTAAATCTTCAAAATCCCACCCGAGATCCCATTGAACTCACGAGTAGCGATAATACCCACATGTAGTTAATCTTTCATGGCTAGACATGGTGGTGGCAAGGGTTTCTTTTAATTTGTGGCCCTCTCAATTCAACAAACACAATGAGATGCTCTCAAAAGTACCAATAGGGAATTCCTTATGTGCATTTCACATGATTTGCACTATTTTAGAAGTTATTAACAATTTTCCTTCCACTTTGTAGGTATCTATAGCTGGCAAGCCTGCTCTCTTCATTGCTGAAATTCCTTCAAACTTGCCAATCCATCTTGTCTCCATACCTCCCACTAATGTCCCCTTCTGGAATTGTCACATAAATAGCTATGCATACAAAATATTTGGTTTTGTAAACAAATGCATGGAAAAGAATGGCGCAATTCTTATTTTCCATGATGACGACCCTTGCATCCCAAGGAAACCCAGTCTTTCTTAGAGATGAATGGCTATGAGATCCATTTCAAATGGGCAGTAATCAATTATCTACCATGGATGAACAACAAAATCAAGGGGAAAATGACAATTCCCCTACTGAATTGTTTTTACATTACATTTCATTCCCAATTGTATTGGAATAAGTCTTATCGTTCCTAATCTTATAGACTCAACTTAACTAGACAACTATTCTTATTCACCAAATGGGTGGATTCCAATTTCAAGAAAGTCACCAAAAAATGGTGAGGCCTAGTGTTCCTATGAGTGAGGATGAGATTCTGCCAAATCACACAAACATTGATACAATGGAAAAGTTGAGTAGAGGTATACCATTCAGAGGAGGTTAAGAGATGCATGTGTCCACATTGAAGGCTTTTATTCACATTTGCAACCCTCCTAGTTCTCTATTTGTCACCGTGAATTCATCCATTAGTATGTCATCTTGATTTTCTCTACAAGTTTAAAACAACATTCTATGCTGCCTCATGATTAAAATATTGCTTTCTTTGATTATTTTGTAGGGAATTGCATTCAAACCTGTCAATCTATTGGCCGTGATGTTTTTGTCTAGAACCTGACAATGATGTATAGAAGAGATTGTGAAACCTTTTTTGGAAAAGTCTAAACCTAATTTGGAGCTTGGTTTTTTGCTCAACCTCCCCAAATTCACCACCCGAGAAGAGAGCGCAAGTCAATCTTGATTGAGAATAAGTTGACATTAATCATTATTGATTGTCTCTTTCATAATTCATCTACCTCTCATTTTAGGTTGATGTAATATGTTTTGTGTAAAAATATCTACTTTGATCATTTTTAGTTCGTTCCATTCTATGCTTTGAGGGACTTTTTCACAAGCCCCCCTCTAAGCAACTACTTGTTGAAATATGCCAAGAACATTGCTCAACACATGGCTTCGTTACCCTCTTCCCAATCCTCTAGGAGCAAGAGATCATATGACCATGGTGTTTTAAACCTTATTGATTACGAGGCAATAGAATGTTTGGAATAACGTCTCCTTTGCAATTTATGTTGTATTTAGAATTTGTTGTTGGGTTTAGATTGGTGCTATTTGGTGTCATGTGAATTCTATTCAAGTTTTACAATTGTTCAATAAAAATATTTTAGTGATTTGTTTCCATCATCCTTTCAACAAACAATTGATTTGATGTTAATGAATTTCCATGCTTCTTTTTTTATATATATTCAAAACCATCTATAAAGTTTGCAAGAATGAGATTCAATGATACCTCAATGAAAGATACATGTTTTGAATCAATTCAACATTTGAATTAATCAAATAATTTTTAGAAGATGGTTTGAGGCTAATTTCCCCATTTTTTCCTTTGAATTTTGAAAACATGCTTGACCATAGGGGACTAAATATGTTGATCATTTTTTTACCCACATTTTTTCACATAAATCTGACTTTTCCCATTCATATCATTGCTTTAGAAGTTTTTTAGAACTCTATTCCTTGTATTTCATTTATTCAAATGTTGAAATAGTATCAAAACTATTAATTTCACAATCACAAACTATAAAATATCAATTTTAAATATTTATAACATTCAAATTTTGATTATTTTGTAAGTAAATAATTTCAGATTTAGTTATTTTCCCTCACCCTATGGTGGTTGCCAACCATAGGGAACAGAGGATGTTGGTCATTTTTTTTTAACACTTTTTTTCCAAAATTAATTGTTTTCCCATATTCCATTGCTTTATATGATTTGTATCACTCCTTTCCTTCAATTTCAGTCATTTGAATGTTGACAAAATATGATAACTATTTCTTTTAGCATCAATAAATATTAGTTATAAATTATAAATATTTTTCATCCTAAATAATTAGTATTTTTTTTGATAGAAAATTTATTTTTTATTTTTTTCAATTCCCCCTTATGGTTAATGTTGACCATAAGGGGTGAAATGTGTTTTGCATCCAATGTTTATACTCAAATTTTTTATAATAAATTTTATTTAATCATCTTTATTTCATTGGTTGAATTTTGTATATTTCATTTATTATTATTACCCCCCCATTATAATTGGTGTAGACCATAGCAAAGACATTTTTTTCAGTTATGTTTATAGAAAATAGGTTTATTTAACATCAAGTTCCTATCTTTGATAATGGCACATGTCATCAAAAGGAAATTTATAAGTGAACTTGAATTTATAATTAAATTCAAATAGTCATATATTTAAATAATAAATGCAAGGATATTTATGCGTTCATTTTGAATGAAATATGGGCATCCCTCTAAAGGTATATTTATTTATCAATTTAGATAATCACATTGTTATTATCAAAATATTTAATCATTAATTAAGTATAATTTTTTAATTATATCCAAATTTGGTAAATGATGTACTTGGGCCATTTTTTTTTAAAGCAAAATTTATTGAATCATCGTTGAAAGTAAATGCTTTTCTATTTTATTATTACATTTCATGCCTATTTAGTTGTAAAAAAACATTTATTTTCCACATTTCAGCATTTGAATTTTTTTTAGTATTTTTTTTTCAATGTACAAATAATAACAAGAGTGACTTGATTAATCGCTCTTTTCCCAAACCCGCTCTACCTACGACCCTAGCTATAAATGCAATTGAACCAACAAAAGAACTGGAACACAACATAAAATTGTTATCGATTCATGCACCATTCATCTTGCATGATGCAATGGTGGGTGTTTTTTCAATGTTGCAATTGCACTGTGAATCCAATGTTTTCGTCAAAGGGATATATTGGAATCCAAGTGCAATTGCCATTTTCCCTCTTCTTAAGACAGATTGATCTAGTTTTTTTATCAACTTAGCGACAAGGTTTCATTCAGAATAAAACTTGTCAAATCTTTTGTTTTCATTTGTGTTATTCTATTCTATGTAATTGCATTCGCTTACTCATCACTAGCGTTTTGTTAGTGTCATCATTTCCTTGTAGGTGTTCATTCACATTCAAGCTTCGTTTATGCATAACAAGATTATAAAATTGATATATGATCGAATCCCATTATCCATTGAATGAAATATAATTATCTTTATGATCATTGTAGCTATTCAGCTATCATATTAGAACTATGCATTGCCCAATTGCTCCAATGTTTAGTATTTCCAATACAAATTAAAATTGCACGTATTGTTATTTTGAATGTTTCACGAGCTTTTGAACATTGCATTTAACTAAATTGTTTATAACACAAAATCTTACTAAATATGAGGCTTTTAATTAACAACAACTAATAATTTTAAGCACGCTAGTTGGTACTATAAAATAGTTCCTAGATTCCATCTTGTATCTCATTATATGTATTTTCATGAAATATGTGCAACACATACTCACACAATACTACACATTTTCCACTAGTATAAAATCAACCATTATCATTCTCAATCCAACACTTGAGGGCCATTCTTTGCACATTCGTATTTACTTTGTTAGATCAGTCACCTTCCTTGTTCAAAATACCAACTGACTTGCCATACTATGGACAAGACTTTGGACTGGACTTTGGATTCAACCCCACTTATTCGTCACAAGGAAGAAGTTTAGTCATATTTACTTTCGACTATTCTAGTTATAGAACAATTCCATGCATTTAATGTTTTAAAAAGGTACATTAAAACAATCTCCAACCCTCATAACTTTTTTTTGTTTCACTGCAAATTTCCATCCTTTAATCAATGCGTTTGCTACATTATATTCATCGTAATCCTCAAGGAACATATTATAATCTTCCAAATCGCTTTCATTTTCAAACAATTTGATAATGGATGGAAATTGAAACTCTTTGCGATAGCTTCTCTTCTCTAACGTTCTTATACTTAACTTTTGTGTTTTCACATTGATCCTCTCTACAACTATTTTAGTTAATTCAAAATTATGTCTCCCTTGTTTCGCATTTACATTGTCAATATCCACAACACCTTTATTTTCTATTTATGGTGTCTTTGAAGGAATTTAATACTCCTCGGTAAAAAAATTAGAACAAATATGTTCCTCAATCTCTTGAACTGATTGTTTCCTTTGACTAATAGTTAATGTCACAAAACAAGTTTAATTGACTCTACCTTCCTCTTATCAACAATGTCATGTGCTTTTGCTCTACATTTTCAAATTCTTATAAAAAATGGGATACTTACAGTCTTGTCAACGATCTTCATTTATGTGTGTTCATGTGATCTCGGACATATGATGGTGAGCTTCCTTCCATTCGATACCACAAATTGACAATGACTCCATTGCATGACCCAAAAGATTCTTCATCCTTGTTTTCTAAGTCTTCTCCTTCTTCAACTACCTATTGTGATGGTGTTTTTCGCTCCTCCTCCTCTTGCTTTAGTGTTCCTCCTTTATGTTTTATTAATGTATCTTAATTTGCATTGTATTTTAAAATAGGCAACTCATACTCATCAACTTATGGATCACTTTCATTTCTGGCCACTTCTTGTTTGATGTTTCTACCAATGAATATTGGTCTGTTTTGTTTGTCCCCAATAGATATTTTGCTTGGCATAATAAACGAGTCCTATAGTTGCAGTTTGTCAATTCGATTGACCATAGATTATCTCCAGGAGCTTGTCGCAAGTTGTTCACAAAATCCGAATCAAACATCCTTATCACTATGACATAGACTTTGTATTCTTGAACGTTATTTCTTGATGCCCAATATCACATTCTAACATTGTAGTTTGCATATATTGCTTTCATCTGTATGTGATCCATTGCTGGATATAGATCCAAATCTCGAGGAGTTTTAATAGGCATTATCATAGTTCCAAACCTACCCTTGTAATGAAATGCAATCTACGTCCATTATGCCTCTTTCTCAATACATATAGTCTCTAAAAAGGTTCTTGTTCATTTTGAATTTATCATTTTTTAACATCCGTCTTATTGTGTGGGTTGTGAACATTTATGTTGGTCAGTCATTGAAATTTTATTATTTGATCAGTGACTGTTTATGTCAATAGTCCTGGCAAATATTTCCTTGCTAAGTTTAATTAATGCAAGATGTTTCATAATGTGCCAAGTATTGGGAATTCATCTCTTTCAAATTGGACACCATTGGTCGTTCTTTTTGTTTAGTCTTTTATTTCCTTTTTTATTAAGTGGGGGTTTCACCTTGGGTTTTTTTTGGCAATATATAATTTGTTCATTGGTTTTTCCCGTTTGCCCACTTTGTCCTTTTGTAGAATGCCTAATTTTCCCAATTTCTAACAATCTACATAAAGGGTCAAATCAATTGTCACCTAGAGGAATTTGCCATGGTTGTTCTTTTGGCTTAAAAATTATTCCCAAAATTGAATGCAACAATGTGTTTCTCTCATGGATAGAATTGTAAATGGTAGCTTGCTAGTAATCAATGATCTATTTGTTGTTGATTGTTAAAAAACTAATTGAAATGGTAATATTGACTAAGGCAATTAAGTATGTGAATTAATAATACGATGTTGGAGGATATAAATCTTTAATCTAGGTATTAGGATTCTTTGGATTTCCAAAAATTAAGAATTCTTGGATTTTTTTTCAACTTCAACCCTAATTCATATCAAAACGTCTAATGAAGCAAAAATTATTGCAAATAATGGTATTTTGGTTTCTTCATCGATTGTTGGGACATTTTTTTATGACTATTGTAGACACGTGGTTTTAGGGTAAGACTTATCATTTCGCGATTCACAAGTTGTTTTAACACTTTGTTCCTTAAATCTTGTGGCACCCATGCTCACCTGCTCGGAGTTATATAGTTCATCATCTATTAGGTTTCATAAATTATGTTGATAGGAGGTTGCCAAGGGAAACCAAGTCTTCTATCGACAAATCCTCTAATAAACTTGTGAAAAAATGTATTGGAATTGGTTTTTTTAAACTTGGGCATTCTTGAAAAAATTCCATGGCATGTGTAAACTTCACCTAGTGGTAGTCTTCCATATCCTCCTTTGGTATGTTTATATTTTTTTTGAACAATGTAAACATTTTTTGGTCAATTTTTGCATTAACCCATTGCCATGTTGCCCATTTAGTTGTTTTGTCAATTTGCCTTTTCCATTCTATTCCCCATGTTCTAATTTTGAGCAAATTTTTTAGGGGGTCTAGCAAAGTTAGATCTCTTGGATATTTCAAAGGTTTTGTTGTCATTTCGTATTTTCTATTTAGTATGCTTGAAATTAATGTGTATTCAATCATAGTTTCCAAAGTGTTTGGTGTGACCATTCTTGTAAATTTTTGTTTTGCCATTGTAAAATAAATGTGTAGCAATTGCAAATGGATGGTAATTGTAGAAAAGATGGAGCTACTAAGTTCGGGTGGAGATGGGGGAAATAATGTAGTTTTCTTCTTCAAATGGCAAGAATGATCTTTGACGTAAGAGGTTTGATAGACTGAATTCAAATATATAAAAATGTGAAATGTTATTGAAAATGTGTGGCCTCATATTGTTTCAATTCCCAATGGGAACATACCTCTTGGAAATGAACATGTAGTGTTTCTATTGACATAAACCTCTTGGTTGTGAAGAGATAAAATTTACATTGGCACATAACTCTTGGTTACGAACAGGTTGTGTTCATCCATTTTATTTTGTTCATCCATTTCTTTTTTCATCCATTTTATTTTGTTCATCCATTTTAGTTTTCATCCATGATTATGTTTCATCCATAATTATTATTCTTCCACGTCATGATATATTTTATGCAATGTTTCAAGGAATATTCTTCCAATATTCATTCGATGTCAACAAAATATTTTTAAAAAAATTTAGTTTTGCTCACCTACTCATGCTCACATGTTCACACTCATGCTCCCACATTCAACATTTAGCATCCTTGTTGAATTTGGTTGAACATTTTTGGCTTTGAGTTCATTTGCTTTTGTGATAGTCTCGTCATGACATCCACCATGGAGGCATCTTGTATTTCTTAGTGGATTGTTGGTTTGTGAATTGGGTTAACATATAACCATCTCCTACACCTCTTTGTCTTCCTGCACACATTTTGAAGAATACCAGTTTCTTACACTGCTTTTGTTAATGGATATGCTTGCTCTTACACATGTTCCCCTTCCACATGTAGAATTTCCACTTTTGATGACACTATAACCAAATTAACACATGTTGATGGAATTGATGGTATCCAAGCATCCTCTTCCTTAACTTCTTTGGGCGTTAAAGATATGCGATTGGTTCTTCTTCATCTTCCTCTATGTACTCTAATGCAACATAGTGCTTTGCCACAAGAGTAAAAACAGGTCCAATCAAACTATTCCCTACTTTTTTTGCCTTCTTTGAAATTGCAATCATCTCCTTTTGCAATTGTACCTTAAACCATTTGGCCCAATTGACCGTACCTCTCTTAGTGGTGTTTACTACATACAATAGGGTTCTTGAGATGTAACAATTACCTTGTCAAAATGTTGCAACCTCTGCCAATGCAATTATTCGCATCTGCATCCCAAAAGCGCACACCTTCACAAGGATATACCTTGAATCCTACTTGTAATGTTTGTCTTTCCCTCTTTCAAAATACTTTGACCATTCTTTATTGTACCCTTCTCGTGCAGGTACTGTAATCCCTTTTGCTTATAGCTTGAAAATTTGGTTAATGGTATGAAAGTCCAAAGAAGTCTGCTTCGAGTTTGTGTTTCACCATTGTTAACTCCAAACACTGCTCCTTGTAATAATTGAACTTTCTGTTCCACAATACGAGAATTGTCGTCATAATGGGCGGGCATACTGGTTGCTTGATCACACCTATAAAAAAAAATCGAGACCTAAATGACATAAGACTTTTCAATTCCTATTTCCTCTTCTTTTGTTCATTTTGTAAGCTTCCCGCCTTACTTCGTGTGCTAGTATCTCCAAACCTTTAAAAAACTATGCTTCAATTTTTTGTTAAAGGATTATCCCCCTACAATAATAAACACTTGAAATTTTGTAGGTTGCAAGGTTTTCTCTATTTGTTTCAACTTTTCTTAACAATCTGTAACACTTAGATGGGGGCGGGAAAAAGAAATGTTACGTTCAAGATTTGAACTGCTAAGCATTTCTTATTATGTCTCCCACTCTAGCTTTGAATCAGAAGATAACCAAAGCTTCTTTATAGATGGGGTGTACACTAGTTATTCTCTTCCACTTTTTTGCGCCACTATCCTTTCCTTCTTTCCTAGTCATTATTATAGAAATTCCTTGTTCTTCTGTTCAATGTTTTTTCTATTTCATGAAATAGTCGGTATGGAAATCATCCAACTTGGCTTTTGCTACACACTCATTCCATTCATTCAATAATTCCTTTCTTTTGGTAATAACTTTCCATGACGTTGGAACTATTATTATAAATTCTGTAAGTAGTTATTTTCTTGATGAATTAGGTACAAAATTGGTAGCCATAAAGGTTTATTGGGTGGAATTACTCCTATCCCCAAAATTGGCTTAATTGTCATTTCATAATGAATGGTCATGTCACTTTTCTATTGTTTGTGATCCCTAATCCACTTTTTGGGTAGTGTTGTAATAATTTTGCCACTATTATTCTTATTGCGTTGTGCTTCACCTCTACGTTCGTTAAACTTATAATGTTCATAGAAATGCGTCCTCTTTTTGTCAACTATTCTTCTTGGTATTTCATTTGGTAGCATTTTATTTTCATCTTGGGTGATTATTGTTGTGTTACAACAACTATAATGATTGGATTTTAGTAGGCTTTTAATTTATTGTTATATTTTCATTTTTTAATGTGCTTAATTAAACAATGTTATTACTGAAGGCTTTCTTCATTCGAAATGAGCCCAAGGAAGAAGGAATTTCCCTTCTTTAATTTTTGGATCTTTTGGAAGCCACAACACTAAATCCCGATCTTTGAATTTTTAAAAATGTTTCTCATCATCTCTTTGATGCTTTCTAAATATATTAATATAATCAATGTTTTATCTCGTTATAATCTTTTTTCATCAAGTAGAACTAAATTTTCCATTTGAACTTATAATGCATTCATCCAATTGCCATTTTTCTTAGCAAGTGTTGGGTTGGTTGGGACTACAAATGTGATAGGGAATAATGACATTAATCCATATACTACTTCATATGGTGCATGTTGTGTGGAAACCTTACATACAGTTCGGTAGGCTCATAATGCGTAGGCAACATTACATCCCAATCATTTTGGTTAGCATTCACCAATTTCGTTAATATTTGCTTTAATGTTTTATTAGTTGATTATGCTTAATCATTTCCTTGAGGATAATAAATGGTGGATTTGTGATGTGTAATCATAAATTCTTGCACCAATAATTTGATAGAGTTGTTTATGAAATGGTTTCCTTGATCATTAACCAAGTGGGTAGGATAACCAAAACGTGTAATATGTTTTCATAAAGAAATTTAACAGTGCTTCTAGTTGTATTATTTCTTAATGTTTTTGCTTCAACCCACTTCATTGTATAATTTATGACAATTATAATATATTGGTTTCTAGTATAACGTGTTGGAGGTTTGATTGGACCCATGTAATCCAACCCCCATTTCATAAATGGCTCAAAAGTAAAAACTAATTACAATGGACCTTTACCACTTCTATACATAAGCACTAATCATTGACAAATATCACAAGACTAACATAATTCTGCCACATCTCATTGAATTGTTGGCCAATAGTAACCTATTGTTAATATATTTTTAATGGTTGTGCTTATACCATAATGTCCTCTTGTTGGCCCATCATGAAGTTCGGTAAGGATAACGTTTCCTTTGTTAGGTGAAAGACATCGTTGGAGAGTGCCATCTAATCCCAGTTTATATAAAATTTCCCCATAAAGTGTATATGGTCTTGACTTTATGGTGAAATGTTTCCTTTCCTCTCGAGGGACATCATCTTTGAAATAACCCTTGCGCATATATTCTTTAAATGGTGTATGCCACTCAATAGTTAATAAGAAAAAAACAACATTAGGTAACTAATCCTCCACACCAATAGCGAGTTTGCCATTTTTAGCACACGATATTTGGTCTGGTAAAAAATGCACCTTTCCCACTTTATAAATTACTTTGAAATTGAATTCTTGTAGTAATAATAACCATCGTGTTATCCGTCCAATTATAGTTGGTTTATTGACTAAGTAGATCAAGGCTTGGTGATCTACAAAGAACGTAAAATTATTTCCCAATAGATAATGATGAAATTTCTTAATAACATAAATCATTGCAAGAACTTCCTTCCTCGTGGTTGAATAACTCAACTTAGCTCCAGTCATTAGTCAAACTGGCATAATAAATTGGTTTATCAATGGCAGTGTTAGGGTTTTGAACTAACATTGTTCTAATAGCATAATTCGATGCATTTATGTGAACATGGAATTCTTTTGTTTCGTCAAGAACAATGAGGACTAGTAATGTAGTCAAAGATGTTTTCATGCATTGGAAGGATTGTTCATAGGCCTTATCCCACCAGTAATGTATGTCTTTCTTGAAAAGTTTGCACATTAGGGATGCTTTAACAACAAAGTTTTTAAAAAATCATCAATAGAAAACCTGCTACCCCTAGAAATCTTTTTAACTCTATCACACTTGTAATAGTAGGCATATCTATGATGATGTTTTTTTTCCTAAGATCTATTAGGAATCCATCTTCACATACAAAGTGTTCCAGTAGTATTCCAAAGTTGACACAAAATGCACATTTTTCTGGATTGATTTGATGCCATTATTTCTACATGGAGTCAAACATTTCTTGAGATGATTCATATGTTTTTCTTTCTATCCATCGACATTGAAATGCTTGAGAAATACTTGCATGAAATTGTTAAGATATGTGACGCATGCCCCAAGCTCCTTGATAAACTCAAAGGTGAGTCTAAAGTGAAAACAATGGAAGAACAAGGAGTTGGGGCACATTCCTTGGCTCACATCACTTTCGGGGTAGAGGGGCGTGCTAGAGCTTTGGGATGGGACTAGGAAGAATGATAAGCAACTAATCACTCACATGGACCTACACAAAACCAAACAATAAGTTGGTTAGTGCATAGTTGGAGCACTTTTGGTGCTAAGACGAACCACAGGCAAACTCAGACTCATAAGACTCACCACGACCCAGACTTGGGGAAAGCCACCACCTTCCCCCTTATAGTATACTCTCTGCCGTTCCACGAGGCCTACGTCCAAATGGCATTTTGTCTCAGGACTCCCAAATGGGAGTCTCGAAATTCCCAAACTTGGAACTCTCGCAACTTTGGGGACCCATAACTTTGTGTGCAGACCTCCGATTGAGATGAAATCTAAAGCAAAGTTGTAGCCCTTGTTAAGAGCTTTCCAACAATATGTTGCACGCCACTTACACGTAAAGAAATCGGGTCGATTTTTTATTTTTAGTGGTCGGGAATCAAATTGCCAATTTGACCCCTGGCCTTTCTTTTGGCCATAACTTGTGTTTTAGATGTCCAAATGGGTCATGCAAGCCCATTTTAGACATTTACGTTTTAATAGATTTCCAATGATATAAATAACTTTTCAATCCAATGGGTTTTGGCCCCTGCAATTGCTCCTTGAAAATTTAGGAGTCCATCTAGACTTCAACTCTCCAAGTGGGAGCTCACTTGGGAGTGTGAAGGCTCATTCTCTCACACTCTCCTACACTCTTGGGAGTATAAAATGTGCCTCCCAAACCTCCCTCTTTTCCCACACTCTTACAAGCCCTTGCCTTGGTTGCAAGCCCAAGGTTAGGGTTGCAACATTAAGATACTTTTTAAAAGTCTAAATGATTACTTTTTGAAAAGTAGCTAGAGCATTGCACAATCCAAATGGCATAATGTTATAGGCATATGCTCCCAAATTTTCTCTTCATATTTTTCTGCCATTTTCATTTGATTGTAACCACTGTACCCATCCATAAAGGAGTACTTCTCGTGTCCAACAACTATATCCAATACTGAATCCAAAAAGGTAATGGGAATGGATCTTTCTTGGTTTGTAAATTCAATTTTTGGTAATCCACATGAATGCGTAATTTGTCAATTTTCTTCGGTGCAATTACCAACGATGATAACCATTGGGTAATTTCAATAAGAAAAATAAACTATGTGTCCAATAACTTATCAAGATCTTTTCTTACTCTTTAAGCATAATTAGGATTCATTTGATAGGGTCATTTATAATTGGGCATGTGTTAGTAGTCAATTCAATTTTGTGTTCGCAAATTGATCTAGGAATTCCTTTTAATTCTCTATAACCCCATGCAAATACATCATTATACTTTGTCAACAATTTAACTTTCACTTTGAACTCTTTAAGTAAGGCAACACTTATAAGCATTATGTGAGGTTCTTCACTAGTGCCCAAATTTAATTTGTTGATTTGTTCATCAAAAGTAAACATCCATCCTATAATTTGTTTGTCTCTAATCGTAATATATATAGATTCGTCAAGGATCAATGTTTCTCCAGGTTCACGTTGATAATACCAGAAAGGATAATTAATATTTTCTTTAGGTTGCACCATTCCCACACATACTTCGAGTAGGAATTTCAATTTTTCTGGACTTTTTTTCTCCAATAGGTCACAATTTTGGTATGACATGGTATAAATGTTCCTTGTCTCCATTTGTCCCTCCTTTCCAATCATAAATATTATCCAGATTGCAAGGTCTTTGACAAGAATGTACCATTACTCGTTTCTCTGTACTCAATGTCATTATTTTGGTATTAACAAGGATTGTTAAGGTGTTATTACCCCAATCATGATGAGCTTTAGCTTTGCTTCAACCATGGTCTCCCTAAAATCATTGAATAAACCTCTGAAATATTTTCCATTTGTAGCATTATAATTAAGATTTTGAATGTATACCCTGCTAACTTGATTTTGAGGTTTTGTACCAACCCTATTAGTTGTATTTTCCTTTGATTTGCCATTCTTACCGTGAATGAAGCTAACTAGGGTTTCTTCAAGCCTAATTTCCTCCGCAAATGCTAAGAAATAATGTTTATTCCAAACCCACCATCCAGTAAAACATCCATCTTTTCACAAATTCTAATGGATATTTGTACAATGGGCATAACTTCATCAAATTCATTCTTGTGGTGTGTACCAACTATACACACATTTGGTAGATGTTGTTCTTGCATCCTCAAAAAGAATTTTGCTAATATTTTTCATAATTGGGAGCAAATCTTTGATCAATTGCCCCAATTTTACCTCCATTTTCATATTAAAAATTTGATCATCCAACATTCCTTCAAACTTCGCTTCATGAATACTTAAGCTTTCCTTAGTTCCATATTGTTGCTTATTAGCTTTGGTTATTTTTATTCATGTATTGTTACATTATTCCTTTTCTTTACTTTCCTCATGGTAGGGTAAAGCTTCTCAATCTTGCTTTGGTCTTTCTTTGGTATCATTTGCTAATTTTTTAATATCCTTTGAAGTATCTGGATATAGTTGTGTTGGAACATCCATCTTGGCTTGTATTCATTGTATTTCACCTACAAGTTCTTGATGTATTACTTGCTCTCGATCCCACTTCATCATTCTCCCTTTTGTGGACTATTTTCATTGATGATATTTTCTTCATGAGGTTCCTTCAGACGTTAACTTCAAGTGGCTACAAATGTTGGTATAATGGTTATACACTACTCCACACTAACAACATTGACCTTGACCTTGGGTTGAGAATTCTTATTTACATTTTCTAAATGTCGCTTCCATAGTGGACAATCATTCCTTTGATGTCTTTCTTTTTGGCAACAAAAACACTTCATATCTCTTCCTTGTCAATTTCCATTATTTCGGTTATAGTAAATTTGATTATAGCCATTTCAGTTATACCCATTTAGGCTAGATTAGCCATTCCACAAATTAACATGTTTTAAAAGTAAGTTGTTCAAAATGCCACAACCTAATTAAGGACATTGCAAAAACATTCAAACCTTAGAGTTGAATTTGAGCAAGTCAAGGAAAACTTGTTTTAGACCCATAACTACTTCTAAACCTGTAACCTAAAGCTATAAATAATGTAGAAGACATTGAAGAATTGTGACAAATAACTAGTCACATCGAAAGACAAGTTAATAGGGTCTAGCATGAAAACTAGAACCTATCCAATAAGTTGAATGAGGCAAAATAGGCTACTAAGAAGACTAAAAACTTATAGCAAGAGTATGTTGAACTTAACCGCTCAACTAAAATATCCACAATGATTTGAATAATTTCCAAGCTGATTTGGAACAAATGACGCGAGATTATGCCAAAATGGAGGAGTCCAATTTGGAACAACATGGTATCATAATCGATTTGGAGCAAACCTATCAAGATCTCAAGGATCAACAAGTAACTGCCCACATAAAATTTGATAGGGAGAAACAAAATCTTACTACTCAAATTCAATACTAGAAGGGTCAATATGAAACAACCAAGCTACAACTAAACAAACTTAGCCCCATTCTACCTGTTAAAATGAACAACAAGTTGAAGGAGTTTGAAGAGTCATTGCTAAACAATACCTTACTCAAAGTGCAAATCAAACCTTGGGAGACAAAAACCCCAAGTGGAAGGATTGGTGGCAAATTTTTCAGGAGTTCACAAAAAAACAAATTCAAGACAATATGGAACTAGCTCACTTTGATGAACAAAGTTATCGACTTGAGCTACAAGCCTTTCAAACCATTTCCCCTGATTTCAAGTATGAACCCCCCGAATTTTGTATCTATGGAAATTGAAACCAATAGTAGAATTCCAATAACACCATCTTTGGTACAACATGTTACTAAACCAATCAGTCCATTAAAAGGTGGAATATGTTTAAAAATCATACCCTTACCTATTTAGATTTTTACCATACCTATTTCAATGACCATTGTTGTTAGTCAACCTGTGGAAGGTAGTGAAAAATCTAATAAGGAATAGGTTGAACCTATTAAACCTTCAATTCACCGTACTAAATAATAGATTAGAATATTTGGAATCCATATATACTAGTGTACCTTTGTGTTACAACCCTAACATTGGGTTCACGATTAAATGTGAAGTGTAAAGGACCATGAAGTCGAGAGTGTGTTACGGTGTGAAACACACTCTCACAAATGGGGGGAGGGTGGAAGGGATGAAGCCCAATTATTCCTAAGTGCATTCCCACTTTGGGAGTTACAGTTATGTGGGAATTACAAATGTTCAAAGCCTTGGTTGAAAAGGCAAACAAGCACCAAATTGGGCTCCTAGGCCACCATTAGAAAGTCTTGAAGTGTAGATGTTTAAAGTGCCCTCGCATTGTTCATTTAAACCTGAATCGCATAAGTTATGAATAAAAGAAAAGATGGGAGTCAAATTGGAAATTAGACTCCTAACCACAATTCCCTTGAAAGTAGGGGTCAAATGAGGTGTGATTGGAGCGTTTTATACACAATTGGAAAAGATTTTCAAGGGCTATAAAATATTTTCCTTTCACTTTCAAACTAGACTTGATTTGAAAAAAATATGAATGTCCAAAGTTTTGGGACAGTAAGAGTCTTTATTTTGGGATTCCCACTTGGGAGTCTTGTGGAAAAGTGACATTTGGATGTAGTCCCCATGGAGAGGCACAAAATATATTATAGGGAGGAGAGTGGTGCCTCCTCCCAAAGGTTGCAGGTCGTGTAAAGCTTGTGGTTGAGGTTGTCCCTATTAAGTCCGTTACACCACTTCCATTTGACTTGCACTAACCGCCCTCTTTTTTTGGATGTGCAAGTTGATCTCATCTTGAACTCTCGCTTGTGAGTTTGTCCTAGTCCCATCCCAGAACTCCAACACGCCTTCCTACCCCCAAAATGCTATGAGTTAGGGAGCGTGCCCCAACTCTTTTCTTCTTTTGTTGTTTCACTTTGGGACCCACCTTTAGGTCTCTTGAGGAGTTTGGGGGCGTGTCACTTTGACCCCACATTAGATAGGTGTCGAGAGGTTACTTTAATTTTAAGTACCTCGCATGTTTCAGAGGTATTTGCAACACCCATAATGACCTTTGAAGACACACCTAATTGCCAAAAGACTACAACACTAACCCGTCTTCAAATTTTGAATCAAATGGAAGTTGTAGAAGCACCAAGTGCTAAACCTATTGAATATGTCATTAGTCAACCAATTGTAGAAGGCCAATCTAACCTAGGACTTTAAATCAACATTTTGAGTACAAAATGTAAATTTCAAAAGGGGATAATTTGACCTAAATTTGGTAACATGTGATTTAATAAGTTGATAGTGTAAGCAAGTAATTAAACATAACAAGTGTCTTAACTTGTTATTTAACCTAACCTATAATGTTGATCTAACTAGTTACTAAACTTAGTAGGTAATGTTACTAGGTTAAGATGATAGGTTGACAAGTTAGTCAATAGGTGACTTGTAGAACATGTACTTGATAGAACCGGTAGTTGAATAAGTAGTTAGGCGAGGTGTATTTTTTTTGAAATTTTGGAATGTTAATAATTAGCTAATGACTATTTATGATGGTCAGACATGACTGTTGTATTTTGAAATAGTTAGTATAAAAACTAAGAAGACAAACTTGTTAAGGACTTTTGGATTTCATTCATGATTTTGTGTTGCAACCTTAACCTTGGGCTCATGACCAAGGCAAGGGCTTACAAAGGTGCGGGCCAATAGTGAAGCCTGGGAGTCACATTTCATGCTCCCGGGAGTGTAGGAAAGTGTGAGGGAATGAACCCACACCCTCCCAAGTGGGCTCCCACTTTGGGAATTGGAGTCGTGATGAATTTTCAAATATCCAGAGGGAATGTAGATGTCTAAAATGGGCTCGCATGACCCATTTGAGTACTTAAAACACAAATTATTGCCAAATGAAAGGTCGAGAGTCAAATTGGCAATTTGACTCCCAACCACTAAAAGTCAAGAATCGCCCTGATTTACTTGCTGGCAAGTGGCATGCCACATATCACTATAAAGCTCTCAACCAGGGCTACAACTTTTCTTGAAACCTCACTTTAATCTGAGGTCTGCACAAAAAATTATGGGCCTGCAAAGTTGCAAAAGTCCCAATTTCAAGAATTTCGAGGCTTCCAACTTGGGAGTCCCGAGACAAAATGACATTTGGGTGCTGGCCCCGTGCCCAAGCACAAAGAATACTATAGGGGGAAGGTTGTAGCTTCCCCCAAGTTTGAGCCGTGGTGGGTCATGCGAGTTCGTTTTAGCTCATGGTTCATTTATGCATCAATAATGTTCCAACTATGCACAAACCAAATTGTTGTTTGGTTTGTGCAAGTCCGTGTGAATAATTGACCCACTTGTCCGTCGTCCTAGTCTTCATCCCTGAGCTTTACCACGCCCCTGTACTTTCAAAGTGCTGCAAGCCAAGGAGCGTGCTCCACCTCCTTATCCTTTCATTGTTTTCACCTTGGACTCACATTTGAATCTATCAAGGAGCTTGGGAGTGCGTCATTATGTGTTTCACTTTTTAATTATGGAACATGGATCATTTTTCTTTCAACCTATTTCCTTTAGGCTTGAGCAACTTGTGTACATGTTAGTGAAAAAATTGTAGTAGTTTAAATTTTGTTTGTGTATTATATGTACCTGTTACTATTTTAAAAACTTGTTGTTGAAAAATCTAAAGGTAAATTATCCTTGATGGGAATTGAAAAACTCATTAATAATAGTTGTTAGCACAATAACATTTTTGGTTTTTTCACTTCACCTCCCAAACATTTCGTGATAGTAATTATTTTGATTGTCCCATTCCCTTGTATGGTAACAATGTTACTCCCCCAATCATGTGCCACTAGTTCTATTGTTTATTATCCACAAGGAAATGGATAGGCTGCATCTATGAACAAGGTTTTTGGAACCTTACTAACCAAACTAGTTAATGAAAATAAAAATGATCAGGATGAACACCTATCCATAGTCTTATTTCATATCAAATCGCCTACAAAGTTGAAACTAGTCATACCCCATTTTAGCTTGTGTATGGATTACATCCCTTACTACTTATAGAATATTTGTTACCATCTAGACCTAGTGAAAATAGAAATCCACAACCTATTAGAATCCTAACTAGTTGATTGTCTGAGTTAAAGAAACTAAAGGAGAACATGTTGATTGCGCAGGATCCAGTTGCTTCTAACCAATGGAACAAATCATTATGGTCACAAAACTAGTACATTGAAACAAAGTTTCAATTTGAAAACTATGTGTTATGGTTTCTAGGAGTTGTTTCCAAATATGTTCCGAAATTTCAAAGACAATGGTTTGGACCATATATGATCCAATATTGTTTAATTAATAATAATGTTATACTTGTCACTATTGATAAGTTTGATGCTACCCAAGTGCTCGTCAATATCAATAAGTTAAAACCATACATGTTCATTGAAGATAAAACTCTACAACTTGTATTAGCAAAACTTAGTGACTTGATTACTTATGAACCTATTCAAACCCAAAAACCTGAACCACTACTTGTTGAACCTGAAGATCTTCAACATGTAGAATTTGAACCGATTAATAATCATTTGACACATGGCAATATTAAAAGAACAAATGTGTTTATTCATTATTACCATGATGTGTTTCTTCTAAAATGTAATTATTAACAATGATCAAAACGATGCACTTAGTGAGGCACATATTGACATCTACATCCTAGAAATCTTTAACCCTAAAGGTCGTGTCTATTCATAACCATAAGGTCGTTACCAGTTGAAATAATATAAAGAACCGCCACAACCTTTATTCTATTTTTTCAATCTTGTTTACTTGTTCATATTTTTAGAGGCCATGAGTGCGAGCGCATTAAAGAAGTTAAGACGACAAGCAAGGGAGAGAGAACTTGAGAGAAAAGCTGAAGCTTTTAGAACATAACAAATAGAAAGGGAGAGAGCGGAACAAGTTAGACTAATTGGAATATTCTATGTAAAACCACTAGCTTTGCATGCACCTACAACATAAGAGATTAGAATTTTTGAGCAAGTGCAGAGAAATAGGGAGTTAAAAGCAACCCTTAACTTTCTTAAGATAACCACTACTTCTAGAGCAACACCAACACCACAAGTTATTGTTATTTCATATTCAAAGGAACATGTTGTTGAGGAATAGTTAAAGCAAGTTCTTGCATCAAGACATGTAGAAGAAGAGGAGTTGCAACAACCTATTATTGAAGAACAAACAAAACAAGTTTCTACACCAAGAGTTATGGAAGAAGTGAAGTTGCAACAATTTGTGAGCATTGGAGAAGAGTTTTACCTAGAACTCTTTGAAGCAGAACCTATTTGTAGTATTATTCTTTAGTGCCTGAGATCAAGAACCAAAGCCATGATGAAGCGAAAAGGCGAAGCGCTTGTAGAAGAACGTGTTGAAAAACTTATTAAGAAAAAAATAGTACTTAAGGTGAAGGAGAGCCATGAAATCTTGTAGTGGATGGAGATGGATTCTAATGATATCAAATGGGGTAGACAAGCTGGTTTGGAGGTCTTATTCGACCTATAGTGGATTACACCAAGAAAAGACCTATTATGAGATTTTTTATGAACTTAGGAAACAATAGAGGATGGAAGAATTCAAGGGCAAGTATGTGGTCAAGAAATTCTCATGAATCAGGTACTTATTTGTGAACAACTTGGAATTTCCAAGGAAGGAACAGTAGATGTTGCAAATTTGCAACTTTCAAGGAGGCCAAAACCTCCTTGAAGAAGATTGCAGGTCCACATGCTTGCATTGAAAATGAACAATGGAGTGTAATACACATGAAGGAGGAATTTTATGTAAGATTTGCAACTATTTCGTAAATATTTTACCAAAGAAAGCGGCTAGTTTATTTTAATAACTAAATTGCTATTATTTTTGACCTAGCCAATAGGGGGTAACCTATTAACTGGTGTTTTGTAGTGTTAACCCAATTACTGGTTAAATTGATTCGCTAGACAAAACGTGAAATCAAGGTAATAGCTAACATAGTTTATAACAAAACTAAGGCATATAAGGGCCTATCCTAGATATTATGTCTAGGAAGTGGTTCTTTTATTTGAGGTGCCTTCACCAAGAACAACAACCCTAGAAGAACTTGTGTCACCAACCAACCAAGAGTGACAAGTTGCACAACAACGATAGGTTTCACTTGAACTTGTTACAAGGGAGCAATTTTTTAAGGAGAGAAGACCAACACGTTCAACCAGTGCATTGCCTTTACCAACATACCAGTTTCATTGACTAAAGATGTGTATAGAACTGCTTACACCAAATAACAGGTTCAATCCTAAACACTACCAAGAAAGAAGGTTAGGACTACTTTCATATCACTAGTTGTTAATTCAAAAGAGGATGAAGAGTGAACATGTTCAAATGAGATTGGGGGTGGAGGAGGAGAAGAGCTTTATGCAATAGTTACACAAGGCAACATTGAGGAAGAACTTAAACCCAATTTGGATCAGGAATTGATAACATCCAAGTTGAACTTGTTGTGTTTGCTAAACCTATAGTATCCATTCAGAACCTACACAACCTATAGTTGTGGCTACAGAATCATCCCAACAGGTTCAACCTATAGTTGAACTTGTGTAAATGGAAAACCCACAATTTTTTAGATTCCAACATGTCATAGTTTCTGGTCATTCTACAAAAAACCAATTGCAAACATGTAGCTTAAAGCTAAAGGTAGTGCAAAAGACTTTAAAGAATCATGACAAAGAACTCATCATAATCAAGGGGCAAATGAATAGGGTCCAGCATGAGAACCAGAACCTGTCCAATAAGTTGAAAGAAGCATAAAAAGTTGTTAGGAAAATTAAAAACCTACAACAAGAGTACGCTGAGGTCAACTAGTTCAATTGGAAAACTCACAATGATTTGAAACGTCTCCAAGCTGATTTGGAATGAATGACACATGACTACACCAAAATGGAGGAGTCTAATTTGCAAACAAGGTATCATAATTGATTTGGAGCAAACGTGTCAAGATTTTAGAGAGCAACAGGTAGCTACCCACATAGAGTTTGAAAGGGAAAAGCAAAATCTAACCACCCAAATCTAGGATTAAAAAGGTTAGTATGAGATAACCAAGGTGAAATTGAATAAACCCAACCCCATTTTACTTGTTAGGATGAACAACAAGTTGAAGGAATTTGAGGAGTTATTGCTAGACAAAACACTATTCAAAGTGCAAAACCAAGCCTTGGGAAATAAAAACCCCAAGTGGAAGGAAGGACAAATTGTTTAGGAGTTCACAAGGGAATAGATTCAAGACAATTTCACTACTAGAAAATTTTGTCTTTTGCAACTTGTCTTCTGCAACTAAAAAATCTCACATCCAACTATTTTGGAGTTGCATGCAACATGTGCAGTTGCATGCGACAGTTTTTAGTTGCATAAGATAAGTTGCAAAAGACAAAATTTCTAGTAGTGTTTGGAACTAGCCCACTTTAATGAACAGAGTTACCAACTTGAATTGCACACCTATTGAACTGCTTTCCTTCATTTCAAGTACGAACCCCCTAGTTTTGTATCTATGAAGATTGGAACTAGTAGCAGAATTCCAGCAACGCCATCTGCGGTACAACTTGTAGCACTTAACAAACCAATTAGTCAACTAAAAGAGGGAACATGTTTAGAGACCATACCTTTACATGTTCAGACTTTTACTATATCTATTTTAGTTGCCACTATTGTTAATGAACTTGTGAAAGGTAATGAGAGATTTGATAAGGAATAGGGTGAACCTATTAATCCCTTATTCACCATATTAGATAATAGAATATAATCTTTGGAATTTTTATTTGCTAGTTTACCTCAAACCCCACATGAGATAGGTATATATAGGTCAGGAGATTACTATAATCTCAAGTACCCTACATGCCTCGAAGGTACTCATGACACCCATAGCAACCTTTGAAGACACACTTGATCGACAAAAGATTACAACACCAACACGTCTTCAAATTTTGAGCCAAGTTAAACCTATGGAGGAAGTAGGTGTTGAACATGTTGAAAGAGCCTTCAATCAACTGGTTGTAGAAGACCAAGCTAACCTAGGACTTTGAGCTAGCATTTTGAGGATGAAATGTAGTTTTCAAGGGGGGATAATGTTACCCAAATTTAGCAATAGGTGACCTAATAGGTTGTTAAACCTAACATGTGATTTAACTTGTTATTTAACCTAACCTAACCTAACCTAACCGGTTATTGAACCTCATAAATAATATTATAGTAGGTTAAGAAGATAGGTTGACATACTAGTCAACAAGTAGTCTACAAAACATGTACTTGGCAGAACATGTAATTGAATAGGGTGTAGTTTTAAAAAAAATTGGACTATTAGTCTAGGTATTAGCTAATGATTGTTTACAATGGTCAATTATGGTTGCATTTTGAAATGACTAGTATAAGACTAGGAGGACAAACATGTTAAGGGACTTTTGGATTTCATTTTTGAGTTTGTGTTTCATTCATCACTTATGGAACATGAATCATTTTCTTTTAACCAACTTTGCTAATTTGTGTACATGTTAGTTTAGGATTCGTAGTTAGTTTTAGTTTTGTTAGTTTTTGCATGTACTTGTTGTTGTAAAAAGAACTTGTTGCTAAAGAATTTAGAAGTTCAATA
>Ga0116231_10002751_pt1 | contig 36665 bp, 36 predicted proteins | sample S1TSphgellanicum_2_FD_89695 | JGI IMG/M metagenome (GOLD analysis project Ga0116231, IMG submission 89695) | Host-associated microbial communities from peat moss isolated from Minnesota, USA - S1T2_Fd - Sphagnum magellanicum MG | ecosystem: Host-associated > Plants > Peat moss > Unclassified...
TAAAAAAATAAAATTTGTGTGTTTTTTTTTTTTTCAGGCCCAAAAAAACGGGTGATGGGGGGGGACTGGTGGGGGGGGGGGGGGGAAACTGTAAGTCTTTAAAGAGTTAGTAGGGTGGTTGGACTCACAATCTGCATTAGTTTAGTTTTCTGTGAATGGGCTTTTTGCTGGCCAAAAGACATGACTTATTAAGTTCCTTCATGGGTGGTGGGTGGGTAGCAGTATGATTAGCTGATCTCAGCTCTGCTTCTTCTAGTTCTTTGAATTTGTAAGCTATGCTTCCAGGATGGCCGTGGGTTTCCAGCTATTATCAGGTTCAGTGGAACGGTGCTGTACTTTTTCCATTCTTAAAAGAGGACTGAAATTTGATTTTATATCTGCATGGTTTGGTTGGTTTTTTCCGGTTTCACCTGGAACCAGATTTGAGAAAAAATGTTGAGATGTTCTTCTCTCTGGCACTACTACCTGCATTATATGTTCCCTTGCAAAACACATTTTCCTTCAAACTTCTGCAAACCTTGGTGAACAAATGGAAAGTTCTGAGGCTGTTCAAATTGGTGCTGTTCAAATTGGTGGTTTGCAGGCTTGCTTGCTTAAGAAGATGGTTGGATTTGGCGCTGAAGATGAGGTGAAGATAATGACAAGGTTAAGCTAATATCTACTACTACTGTCATGATCTTTCTTTCTATTTTGCAAAACTCCAAATGAGGTTTAGCATCAACTAATACACCATTGTCTTCTCTGTTACCCATCATCATCTGTTTGTGCAACAGAAGGTTTCAAGAGCCTATTCAGTGTTTTGCTTTACTAAAACACGCATGTTGGGTTGAACTTGAAAGAGATAAAAAAAAACCCATCATAAAATCCATTAAGAAGATGAATACTTACGCTAGCATCAGTTTCATCATTCAATCGTCCTTTCAATATTGAACTGAAAATTTTGTGAAAATGAAGTTGGGGTGTTGGAAAAAATTGTCATAATTATCACCGGAGCTTAAGGTGTTCTTTTTATTCAAATTTGTGAGGTATGTGGGTTGGTGATCCTCCTCCACGAGAGAATGGACTTAGCCAAATTGGCTACAGGTCAGAGAGGAAAGTAGAAAAGTTCAAGAATCATGCTAGATCTTATTGTCTAAACATGGCGATTTCAAATATATATGTGAGTAAATGTTTTTCTCTATGGATTACAATTGTGCAAGTGTGTTTTATATTCACATATTGTTTCTCTATGAATTGCCATTATGTTAGTTATGTTTTTCTTTATGAATTGCAATTATGTTAGTTTTGTTTTTTGGTTTTTTTCCTTCCTCTGTAGATTTGTAATTATGTTTTGCTCTGTAAATTTGTTGCAAAGAAAAAGAAGAAGAAGAAGAAGAAGAAGAATCAAAACCACAATACTTAATTCATCAAAATGAGTGCCAAAATTGTATATCACCCATCTCAAACCCTAACCCTAATAAACAAACCCTAAACCCTAATTAACAAACCCTAAACCCTAATTAGCAAACCCTAAACCCTAATTACCAAACCCTAAACTCTAATTAGCAAACCCTAAACCCTAATTAACAAACCCTAAACCCTAGTTAACAAACCCTATATCCTCAATCATGCCTAATCATCATCCTAGTCAACAAAATTAAAAAGCTTCTTTTCACTACCTACGTCCTTCCTCACTTACCTACTACCTACCTACCGACCTACCTACCATCCCACTACACTAAATATCTACCTACCAACTGTCCCACCACACTACCTACCTACGACCTATCTACCTACCGACCGACGGTCTCTTCTCTCTCTCTCTCTCTCTCGCTCTCTTCTCTCTCATTCGTATCTTTGTCTCTCTGGGGTGTGTGTGTGTGTGTGTGTGGGGTGTTTGTCTCTCTCTAGGTGCGTCAGAAATTATGAAATCTTTTCTTGTGGCTTGCTCAGCAAAGGCACACTATCAAAAAGCACAGTTGTTATTGTTGTTGTTGTTGACCTAGATTTGATCATGGTTTGCTGTTTTCCAATAGGGTAAGTGACTCCCTCCCTCACATGTGCACAGCAAGAGCATCGGCAACAAATACTTTTACTTAATTGGAAGGCTTTTGTTTTGTTTTGTTTTGTTTTTTTTTTTTTTGGGGTTGTCTTTTGCTGCAACTTGTTTTTGTCTTGCAGTTTTTTGTTTCTTCACATCAAATATCGTCGGGATTCTAGGTCAAATCAATCAAGCCCAGTAATAAGGCAAGTGTCTTTGCTGTTGCTGCTGCTGCTGCTGTTGTCCTGCTGTGGTAAAGTTGTTGCTTCTCAAGTGTCTTTTGCGTCACATTTCTCTCACAAAGTCTGTCTATGTCAGTGAGTGAAAGATATGCCACAGAGAGAGAGAGAGAGAGAGAGAGAGAGAGAGAGAGAGCATCCATCATCATCTTGGTGATGTATACATGAGATCTGTTTGAGAGCTTTGTTTGTAGCAAATCCTTTTGCAGATTTGAGGTTCGGTTTTTTTGAGGTGGTACTTTCAGTTGGACAAGGGAGGAGAAAGCAGAAGGGCGCGGAAGGAAGGAGAAGGAGGAGGAGGAGGATACCTGAAAGTGCGGGGAAGCAGCAGCAGAAGAAGAAGAAACTACTATTGGAGTAGAAGCAGCGGGGGGCATGAAATGTCGGAATCGAATGGGCGCGCAACTTCACCACAAGCGGGAGCCAAGAATATCATCGTTGTTTCATAACAGAGCGGCTGGTCAATGGCATGAAGATCGTCTTTTGTTATGACAATGGCCGATGATGCTTCTCGCATTTGTCTTTCCGGTTCTGCTGCAACTTCTGCTGCGGCGGTGTCTGCTATTGCCCCGCGGCAGGATGTGAAGAATTCTGGCCCCCTTGCTGGTGACCTTTCTTTCCCCGATCCGTTATCGTTGGCGGGCGGACTTTCTTCTTCGCCTGTTTCTGCTGCTCCTGTTCCTCGTGCGGTTTTTTCTGGGGGTTTTCCTCCTGCTGCTGCTGCGCATCTTGTTGTTCCTGCTGCTTCTGCTGTTGCTTCCAGTGTGTCTTTGGTTTCGCCGGGGCGGGTGCCGGTGCTGAGCCGCGGGACAGCCGCAGCAGGCATGGCTTCCGTTGCCGTCTCGCGACAGGACGCGCCGGATTCCACAATGTCGTTCTCCGGTTTGCTGATGGCGGAAATCGCGTCATCGCGGTGCCAAGCTCCAGTTCCGCGGGCGGGGTTGGTGCCGCCCCCGCAGCAGCAATCGGGCTCGACTGCCGCTGCTGCTTCGATTGCGCTTCCCGCCGCACCTGTGGGAGCTACTCCTCCTCAGCAGCAGCAGTCTTTGCGTGGTGTATCGGCTGATGATTTCCGGCCATCGCAAACTCGAGTAGCCGGCGTTACTCCAGGTGTGAAATCCTACCCTCGCCTTCTTCTTCTTCACCAGTTTGTGATCACTGTTTCTTTCTTGTTTCTGGGGAAAAAAAAAACTGGAAAAGAAAAGACTTCAATCTCTTGAACTGTTTTTCTTGTTCAAGAGATCGAAGTTGTAGCTCCTTCAGCTGATCTGCTTTGAATCCCCTAATTCCTATCAGATTCTTCTGTGCTCCTTGCATGATCCTTCAAACTAAATCCTTTCTAGGCACAACCCTCTATTCGGTGAGACTGTGAAATGGTCTTGAGATGAGGTGAAGGTATGAATTGTAGCTAAAGCAGTTCTGAGATCTGCAGTGCATCTTGGAATCAGCATTCTATATGCCTTGGTTCTTCTTAGGTGTTAGGGTTTAGTAGAGGAAGGTCTTGCTGAAAGTGTGCTACATGCGATGTGATTTACCATGGCTCTCCATTGCTTGCTTGCTTGCTCCTTTTTTTCAGGAAAGGGAGCTGATGGTCTGACATTCTCAACTCCTGTAGCCCCTTCGCCTTCCTCTGATGTCCCCAATCCTCCTTGTGTTGCTCCACCACATCATCACTCTATGGTGGTGGGCAACATCAATCCACTACCCCCATTTCCCTTGAACAATCATAACCCTTCACTCACTGGTGCTTTTGTACAAAACCCTGGCTCGAACTCCACAGTGCATCATCACCTAAGCAAGAACAGCATCTTGAGTGCACGCCCTGCACCACATGGTGCTTCCACTGCAATGAAACAGGTACCATCCAGAGACTTGCATTTTGTAAGTGCAGGGCCTCCACCTCTTCCAAGCCCTGAAACAGTGCCCCGGAGATCTATTGTGGAAGCTGGAAAAGGAGAAGGTTGGCCCTATGCTCCACAGGGGTGGCCAAGTCCTGATGACAAATGGGGGTGGAGGGTGGGAAAGCGATCAAATGGCAGTGGACATTGGATTGACAGATATGTAGCCCTACCTCAGAGCTTGGCAAAAGCCACAAAAACAACCGAATTCGCCAGCCGCAAGGCCCTTATTCAGTACCTCAAGAAAACATTTCCACAGATCAGCATTGACGACTTTTTCAAATCATTTCAGTGGAAAGTGCCTTCTGTTGAAATGCATGAAAGCTCTCTGCCTTCTAGAGGTACAGTGCATGTATGGATGGATGTCCTTACTTGAAGGAGGCACGTTGGACGTTGGGTTCTTGCAAATTTGTTGACACTGTAAAGCACATAGGTCCACATCAAGGAATCAATCAGGGAGCTAGCACTGAGCGGTGCAGTCAGGGTGTGAGCTAGGTGTGGAAGAAGGGTTTCTCATGTGAAGGCAACTCATATTATTTCTCCTGAGACTCCTGCTGAGATAGAACTAGCAACTACTTCATGAGATTGTGTTGGAATACTCTACTTACTGTGGTAATGATTTGTTGTTGTACAGCTGCTAAGGCTGCTGAACGCACAAGAGAAAGACCACCCCTCGAAGATGTTAGCTGGCAAAGTGCACAGAAAAGATCCCGGAAGCAGTGCGAAGCAAAAAATCCAAACTGCAGTTTAGAGAGAGGGACTAGCATACTTTCAGGAACTGTGGAAGGCTTGGATTGTGATATATGCTGTTCAGAGCCAGGGTTTTGCCGTGAATGTAAGTGTATTCTTTGTTGCCAAGTCATCGGCCCAGATCCTGATGAGAGCACCTTCATCCGATGTATGCATAGACCCTCAGGATCAGGCGTATGTGGGCATGCAGCTCATCTTGAGTGTGCTCTTAAGTCTGAGATGGCTGGGGTTGTGAAGCATAATGGACTGGATATGGAATACCTATGTCGACGCTGTGACAGCAAAGTGGATTTGAGAGAACTTATCACTCGCCTTGTTGAGGTCATGGGTAAGACAACAGTAAGGCAAAAGGTTGAGAAAAGCCTGCAGCTTGCCCTGCAGATAATGCAAGACACGCAAAATGGGGGATTTGGGGGAAGGATTTTGGAATACCTGGTTGGAATAACCCTTAAAAAGGTGAGTGCAGATGATTACACACTTTCCTTGTGATCAACGTGGCCTTCATTCTTTGCTATCTCACGGTATAGATATCCATTCCACCTTATTGTGTCTCATTATTTCTCTATGGAGGTCTCCCTTGTCTGGGATAGCCAGAGTCCTACAGAAAGCCCCTCAAACAGAATTTTCTCTCAATAAGGCAGTTGGTAGTGCTTATGTGCTTTTTGTTGCTACTGGGGTTGTTTTTGGCTGTGTGTATCACCTAGTATTTTAGTCTTCACTCTTTTAGGGAATCTGTGATTTGGGAAGACTCTTTTGGGGGACCAATGCTGATATTGTTCCATCTCAACTGTGGAGCTGATTGTTTCATAGGAAGACATTGGTGTTCCTGTACCAGGATGGAGGGGCTTGGTTTTTCTGGTAGGGCATTTAAGTGTGTGACTAAATTTAGGTGTTATGGGGGTAACAGATTCAGAAAGGGGCAGATATTCAACAAGCCTTCAAGGAGTTCAATGAGCAAGGACTTGCTGCTGAAGCAGGTAAACGTTTGTCTGGGCATTCTCTACCAGTGGGAAGGGTCTGGAAGCAAGGAACTGGAATTGGTGTATTGAAATCCAAGTGCGGAACTGATGATGGTCACTCCTCAACAGCAAGGGAACTCTGTGATTGGTCTGGTCTTGTTTTTCATTCAGTTCTACAGTGGATCAGAATGACAAGTTCAACAGGATTATGGCCAGCTATAGAATGACTTCATATGCCCAAAGGTCTAAATTGAAAACATTAGGAAAATGTCACTCATATCGACAACAATAGTTTCTTTACCTGACTTCTCTTCAATGTCTGATTGAGCTGTGTGGATGGATCAAACACAGGCAGGCAGCAGGGGTTGGGAAGGCCAGAAACTGTCCAAGAAGAAGGGTCAGTTCATCAATCTGAGGCTAGTCTAGACCAGTGGCTTCCCTCTGGTAGTTTGTTGGGTACCCAACCTTCTCCAGCCACTCCCTCCAGCTTCACATCTCAAACCAGCACAAAAGCTGTACCTCTTCCCAGCAGCTCAGAGTGTAATGGACACAAGTTTCCTGATGCAATAATCTGTACAAAGCCTTCCTCTGCTGAAGGACAGGATGCTGAACAAGGACAGGCTGTTGGAGGGCCTGATTCCTCAGTCCTCATGGATACGTTTGTGGCTAATATAGTTGCTCCAGAGAAGGAGGATGTTAAAGCAGTAAAACCATTGACTAATATTACTGCAAGCCAGAGTATTGGCACTATGCAAGGTGGATCCATAGAAGAACATATGAAGCAGTGTGAATCCCTTGCAAACAGGGTAAAGGGTGCTGGCCAACTGATGTTGTCAACAACCAAAGCTGTTGTGGGTTACTCTACACCTAGTTCTGGGGGGGATTCAAAACCAGCCTCATTGAGTTTGGGATCTGCCACTGGAAAGACCACTTGCATTGATGGTGCAGGTTCTCTGGGCAAGAGTCCCCAATTGCCCAGAAATGGTAGCTCTCTCCAGCAAGAATTTCCAGTTAGTTTATCAGAAGATATAAGATTACCAAATGCTATGGGAGGAGTACTTGTATCACAAAGCTCTGGCACTTCCAAAACTGAAACATTAAGTTCAAGCAATGAGCTACCTGGTTTGGAACGTACAGTGAATGGTACTGTGGATGGAACTCAACTAGTTGGCAAAGGCACATCAATAACCTCTGCTGGCTGGACACCCCCTGTCACTTTTGGGGTGCCTGGCTCCCTAGTTTTGTTGGGGACCCCACTACATCAACTTGAGTCACAATATGAGGATGACATACAACTTGCTTTAAAAAAGCTTAAGGAAACTCAAGCAGCAGAGTATGAAGCTGCCAGAGAATCTCTACTCGCACAGAGAAGGGTTGTTCTTGACCATTGTCAACAGCTGGAGACTGCTCGCTGTGAGTTTGCCAAACAAAAATCAAGGGCTTCAATGCAAGAGTTTGACCACTGTACAGACAGTTTGGTGAATGAGTTTGGAAAGGTGCAAGAGGAGCGCAAAGTATTCAAGTCAATGCTTGCTATTGCAAATGGATTTGGCCAAGTTCCAAAGGATATTCTAAGCATCCACTTTGGTTGGCCTCCCAAGGACTTTGCGGGAGGTTGCTAATTCTCACCAAGCAAGGTGAAACATCTCTATTGCATTACAACACCATTTTTGCCAACTTCTGTATTGAGAGTGCTTATTTACAGCAATCACTTTTCATTGATTTGACAATGCCCTTTTTTTGTAATTAATCTCGAGTGCTAGCTTCTCAAGTAAAATGAGTCTGCATTCCCTGGTTGGAGAGTCTTCGGTTTCTACTTCAACATTGTGAAAATCTTGGAGCATTATTATTGTGATTCCCTTCTTAACTAGTTTTGGATTCTGGCTTGTGCAACTGTCATTGGATTGCTGTGATTTTTCTGCTTTTGTATTGCACATTCAGAAAGAGGCTGCTGATTCTCTCGTGAGAACTATTCCTTCTGAATCTTTTGGGGAAACCAAGTTTGCCAACAAAATGTGACTGAACTGTGATTTCATTTCATAGCGATATGTAGATTTGGGTAAAAGATTTTCTTATAGGAAAAGAGATTCTTATTTCTTTTGTTGGGAGTTTCAGGAGGCCAGCAAAACCAAGGATTTGTTGAAAAACCCAAAAATCTGAATGGAAAAAGAACATGGTTTTGAAAAACTGAGTTCCTAGTGGATTCTTCTGTGGAAATCAATCTGAAACCTATAACAAATTGATGTTGGTGAAATTGTTGATGAGTTAGAATACTCAAGTTGTAAAGTCCAGTAGAGTTGAAACATGTGTTGGAATGCTTAAGTTGGCATGGAAATTGTACATACAGTTCCAACCAACCTTGTTTTTGCACCATAAATTGAGCTCAAACTAGTTTGGTCCTGAGTTGGTGTGCCCCATTGTAAAAATTCCATCTGTGTGCATTTCTTGAGCTTTTCAAGAGCTTGAGGTAGTTTCAAGCTTGCATTGTGTTTCTTTTGAAGCCTGGAGAGGTGGCATCTAGGCAAGGAGAGCTCTCTCTCTCTCTCTTTCTTTTTTTGGCAAGGAGAACTGTGTGTTTTTGTGTGTGTGTGCTCTTTGTCTTCTTTTTTCTGTAGCTTTGCAAATTGGGTTTTGTTGAAGCAGAGGCAAGGTGAGAGCAGTGGTGGACTTCTTTTTTCTCTGTGGTCTTCATGTTCTTACTTTTTCTCTATGGGTTTTGTTGAAACAGATTGTGACAGTGGTCTTCTCTTCCAGAAGTAGCAAACAACCTGTGTGTGTGTGAACTGGGTTTTGTTGAAGCAGAGGCAAGGAGAGAGAGAGTGGTGGTCTTCTTTTCTTCTTGAATGTATCAGAATTGTGTGTGTGTGTGTGTGCTTGATTGTTTTTTGTTTTGTGTTAAGTTTCTTTTTTGAAATTTTCTTTCTTGTTGTAGGGCAGAGTGGGAGAGGGAGTTTACCACTGAAATTTTCTCATGTTGCAGGAGAAGGGAGAGAGAGGTTGGAGTTGTTGCAATTTTTTACTTGTGTTTTGTATTGCAGGAGAGGAAGGTTGCTAAAGTGGGAGAGGTGTGTGTACAGTTCAAATTTCTGTTTGTATGTTATATTGTGGCAGAGAGGGAGGTTGCTGGAGCATGGGAGCAGGTGAGAGAGAGGGGTTGCTAGAGCAGGAGAGGGTTGTGAGTCTTACACCGAATTTTGATGTTGGTCCTCTATCTGAGTGACTTTAATGGATGGCTCAAAACTCATCAAAACTCAGCATGAGATGACAAGTGCAGGCCCAATGGTATGCCAAAGTCATTGCAACTTTGAGCATAACTTTACTGGACACAAGTAAAATGAATCAAAAACTTAATTATTAACATGTGACTATAACATCATGATATGGCTGCTGCAAATAAAATGAATTTTTAACTTAATATGCACCTCTCTCTGCCTTCAGAATTAAAGGTGGGAATAATGTAAGATTTTGCTTTTTTTAAACAATGAACACATGCTCATAATTTTGCATTATCAATACTCAAGTGGAAGTCCAACTTGTTAAACTAAACCTAGTGAAAGAATTCCACAATTTTGAACGTGCCAGATGAAATACCAACTGCCAAAAAACTGACCCTCCAATCCATGCAACTTCAGTCTGTTCCACATTACAGGAACCAGAAACCTGCAGACACTATCCAAATCATCTACGGTATGCAATTTTACATGAGTGCTCCAAGTTGGTTTCTTGATGGTGTTTTGTTTGGAGAATCCTTGATCACAAATAAATCACTGTATATTATTTGTTGTTGGAATTACAATCCCATCTTTTGCACGAAGAGCTCAACCTATAAATGAAGGAGAGAGTGCATAAGCGGGTTTTTGCAAACAACACACCAGTAAACAAACCTGAATAGAAGACAACAACAGAGGCAAAAAACATTAGTTCAAATGACAAGAAAGCAGCTGAAAAACTTGAAGACATAATATTATGAATCTTCTGCCCTAATCATATACCCTTGTCTCTCAAGCTGCTCTGTTGTCAAGCCATTTAGAAAAGCTTACCGAAAGTGAGCTATTTATAACTCAGCCTGAGATTTGAAAAAATCAATCATACTATCATACACATCTGCCTTCGCATGGATACTCAGAATGAAGTCAAGATGTCCATAATCAGCCAAGTAGATCATCTCAGGTTTTGTTCGTAGTTTCTCGAGCATGTGTAATACATCGACTGGATCTGCCAATGCATCCTCACCTCCTGATGCCATCCACAGTGGGAGTGTTTCTGGAATTGCTGAAAGGTTGTATTCAGGTGGTTGCAGTTTAAAGTAATGCTGCAAATTTCCAAAGTACCCATAGTCATACATAGAAAACGTGCCCCGACGTATCATTTGGGCTAAATGACCCAGATTCTTGAGGGATGTTGATTGAGGTTCAAATTGAAGATAGTAAGGAATTCGAGTGGTGTTGAAGCAACAGTTTGCTCCTGTCAGTGCAGTCAAGAAATCACCACAATCAACATCATCTCTCTGACAAACCCAGTCGACAAGTTCAACTCCAAGGTCATTACGAAGGTTGAATTCACGCACACCCATGGTTTTAACCATCCAATCCAAGTGGTGGTGTGCTGCCTTTGAGAAGAAGGGGGACGTAATGTGGTCCAGATATGCGATTGGGCACAACAGGGCTGCTGCTGCTACCATATCAGTCACATGTGTTTGAGTGAAGGCTGCCATCGCCATAATAGTGCCCTGCAAAAGTCCCCCCAAAAAATCACCAATCTCTCTATGTACCCACCACTGTCAAATACTGGTCATGCACCAAGTTCTCTATGTACCCACCCCCACCAGACAGTGGTTATGCACTTGCATATGGGTTATCAGCAGCTGGGATTTCTGGAAGAAATGTTTCTCTAACTTGTTTATTGCTTGAATCCAACCTCTTCTATTGGTGCCTTGCAAAAAATTCTACAAGAGTTCGATGTCTTTAACAGTCTTCCTATATAGTCACAGTCACACACACATTGTGTAAATGCTGCCAGCTCAATAACGGTATTATTGTGTGGATCTTTCACAGCAGGAAGTGTGAACAATAGCATTCATTCATTCATTTCATGAGCTTCTATAACACTTACAGGGACACCAATTCCAAACAATTGTGCCCTGCACAATTCAGGGGTTCCTAGATTCTGGAAGTTTGCTCACTGATCTCTTGTTCAGTTGCAAAAAGGATGCAGAGAATTTCTTTCCAAAATTTCATTTGCTCAGAATCCAACAACAACCCTAATCAAGATCTTCAGAATAAAGGAAAAATTGCAAATCATAAGAATCCTTCTGGAGGCAAAGAAAGTGATTGGATGAATAATAATTTTGCTTACCTGCGAGTGACCGACATAGAAAACCTTGGATCCTGTAGTCTTGTACACAAATTTGAGCATAGCAGGCAGATCATACATGGCAAGCTCATCCCATGTCCAATCCCAGTAATCCCTGTCAGTTTTCGTAAGGGTAATATGGCCGTGACTCCATCTGGTGCCTCGCACATTAGCAATCCAAACATCAAATCCTTCATCTGCAAGAATGAAGCCGAGTGATTGACCTGGAGGATTGAGAAACCAATTGTCACCACCCTCTAGCAATCCATGTTGAAGCAGCACAGGCGGTTTCTGCTTCTTGAGAGTTAGCAGGTTGTTATCATGTCCATGTGGGATCCGCTGCAATCCCAGAATGAATCCATCCTCTGTTTGCACAAGGTATTCCAAGCAAGGGTAGCCGCTTCCATCCAGTACCTGCTCACACATACCCTTCCCCCCTTTTGCTTTGCCTTTGGCATTTCCCTCGTAATCTTCCAAACCATAGCAGATTGTAGGATGAAGAAGAGATACAGCTAAAAACAGGGCAAGGATCTGCACTCTTTCCATAGCAGCAGCAGAAGCAGCTCCAGCAAACTTGTGGAAAAAGGTTTGAAGTTGCCTTGACCTTGGATTCAGGAAAGGGGGAAAAATGGAGTGCAGGTTGGGGTCCTTTCACATGGCTGCAGATACAACAAAAACCCCAAAACACAGTCACAAAATGCCTACCACCACAGCAATCAAGGATCAGATATCAAAACCCTCAAAGAAGTGAAACCCATATCATCATCTTTCTTTCTCTGTTTGCACATTTGCAAACCTCCACCCTTACTGTTACAGAGACACATGCAAACAGGAGAATCACGATGCAGCCACAAAACGATGAGGTAGGGGCCGACATGCCTGCAAGCTACTTACAAAAACTAGATTTGGGTGCTATGTCATCTTCTCTCACTCTTCTCCTTCTTCTTTTTCTCCTCGTTGTCATCATCATCAACAAAAAGAGGGCAGAAGAAAGGAAGCAGAATGCACGAGGGACCAAAAGGATGTGAGGGCTGTGCAAGAAAGAAAGAAAGAACCAGACTCGCCTGGATAACTATGCTAGAATCTTCTTCTTCTTGCATTTCTCACAGCTTGCTTCTCCTTCTCATGATTAAAGGGAAACGTGAAGAAGAAGAAATCTTGCTTGTGGGAATCTTGGGCAGGCTTTTTGTCCGTTTGGGATTTCTTTCCACCAGCAGCACCAGCAGCTACAAAGCTCCCCGCCACCACCTACCTCCTTGCCTTTTGCTTCCGGCAATCGCATTTCGCGAATGAGAACGAGCCTGGGATTCTTCTTCTTTTTTCCCGGATGTCCGAAGACCGGTGGTGTCAACAGCGATCGATCGCGAAAGAAAGAAAGAAAAGAAAGCGGGTGTGTTTGTGCTTGTTCGTTCGTTGTGTGTGTTCTTACCGCCTGGCTTAGCGCGTGGTGTGAAGAGTTCCTTAGGGTTTGGGAATTGGGGATGTGGGGTAGTTCGTTTTTCTTCAAGCATTTTCGTGAGCTCCTTTTTCTGGGTTTGTTTGTTTGTCTTTTTTTTTTCCCGTTCTTGTTGTTGGGATTTGCGCACACCCAATTGAGCAAGAGAATCCAAGTTGAGTGCGAGAAGCGAGAAGAAGAAGAAGAGAGAAGGTATTGCAGGCAGACAGAAGAGGTATGCCCTTGTACAATTTATTGTTTTGGGAGAAAGTCGTCGAAAATCAGAGACGTGGTGGTGTTTGCTTCCGTTTCTTGGTCACCACCAGCATTGGAAAAGGAACAAAACAAAACCCGAAAGAAAGAAAGAAAGAAAAAAACACAACCAGTGATGCAGCAGCACCGGATGCTTCTTCCATACCTTCTTCGCAATTAGCAACCGGAGCATCTCTTTCTTCGTGTTCTTCTTCTTTGCAGAATATGGTAATGTTCATAACCTCCTCCGCGAGACCCAATCTTCTCCTTCTTTTTATTCTCGTTATTGCCACAGACACAAAGACGTTTGGGTGTGGGTTTTTTTGTAGCGTGCATTTGCGTTTCGCTGTTGCATGTTCTTCTTAGGTTCCGATCAGTCGTCGTCTTCGTGTCGTGGTGATTGTGGGTGTTGGGTATGGCTGATGGGGAGCAAACCTTTTGACAACTTTGGGGTGACTCACTGACTGACTTGGCTGGTCTCTTCAAGATCGCTCTGAACTTCGTCTTCACAACTTGCTCATCCTTGTGACGCAAAGGCGCTGTTGTTGTTGCTGCTGCTGTGTGTCTGAGGCGCCTTCACCCCTCACAACGCCTCAAAAGGAAGTACAAACTCTTGAAGACAACAGACATGAAGAAAAAACTCGACACCCGTTTCCCAGCTGTAAGATCCTCAAACACTTGATACCCAAAAACTCTCTCTCCTTCTCTCTCTGTGTCCCTTTCAAACTCGTTTTTCTCAGCAGTTTTTCTTTTGAAATATCCTTGGCTTCTGCCTGATGCCCAATCAAACAAGCAAGAGCAAACAGAAAGCTACTCTCATTTTTTCCCTTGTTTTTCTATTGGCTCTTTTCTTATACTCTCTTTAAGCTTGAGCAACAAAAAAAACCTACAACTGACTACTCTCTTCTTCTTCATTTTTTATTTTTTTTGAGGGGGGCAAAGGAGCTCTCTTCTTTTTGTGCTCTCTTCTTCTTGGTAGACCTTCTTTGTGGTCTTCAAAGTTGAGGGGAGTAAGCTTGTTTTGAGACATGAAAGCTCACTAGTGCCATAGTTCAAAGATTTCAACCAGTTTGGTATCCAGCATTACTACTTGTACATTTACCCTTTGAGGAAAAAGATGGGGTTTGACATGAAAGAAGTGGGGTGGGGAGAGAGAGGGGATTAGAGATGGAATGAATAGTTGACTGAAAAGAAAAAAAATCATTTGTCTGCAAACAGGCACGAATAAAGAAAATTATGCAAGCAGATGAAGAAGTGGGCAAGATTGCAATGGCTACTCCTGTGCTAATCTGTATGTTTCTTCCCCCTTCCACACATGACTTACTTCCCTTTCACCACCATCTATCTATTGTCTGTGCTGATCTGCATATGACTGCTGTGTGTGTGTGTGTGTGTGTGTGTGACACACACATACAACTCTCTCAGTAGTTCTGGTATTAGCTATCACATACATAGAGTTTGTTTTCCTAAAGCTCACACTGTGGTGCCTGTTATGGACATCCCCGAATATTTGATTTTACTTCATATATGAGAAGAGGGCTGTCTCATTCTTGTATGGTGGTTTGCCCTCCCTCCCCCATGTTTTTCTTGTGTGGAGTGCTTATTTAATCATGGTCCTGTTTTGTGCAGCCAAGGCACTGGAGCTTTTTCTCCAGAGTTTGTGCGACAAGACATATGAAATCACTTTGCGAAGGGGAGCCAAAACAATGAGTTCGCTGCATCTGTAAGTATATCCTTTTGTCCTATTTCTACTACTATTACTACTTTACACATGAAACAGAGTTGCTGAACTCGGAAGTCAAATCCTTCTTTCTTCAGTTTTTTTACACATATGAGAACCCAAATCTTTCTTTTTTGTTCTTTCTTTCTTAAGTTTTTTTACAAATATACAAGAACCCCAATATTTCTTATTTTTTCTTCCTTGCTTAATTTTTACCACATATTGAGGACCCAAATCTTAGTTTCTTTTCTATCTTGCATGTCTTAGAATGGGTGTAACTCATTCAAATAGAAGCGGATATTGTAAATATCTTATGGGGAGAGTGGTTATTAGTCCTGGAGTGAAAAATGTGGATGTCTGAAGAGATTTTGTGTCTGGAGAAACCAACAAAAGTCTAGATTTTCTGGGTGTTTTTACCTTCAGGTTAGGCACACATTGGGCATTGTCTTGTTGTCATTCTATTTCTGTGTTTTGAGCCCTTCCTTGAACTCTGAATTTTTTTCAATCAAATTTCTGGAAGTCCAAAGTTTACTGCTAATAAAGTGTTTTGTTTGTGGGTTTGGCTGGCAGGAAGCAATGTGTGCAGTCAAACAGCGTTTTTGATTTTCTTCAGGAGATTGTTTCCAAAGTTCCTGATATTGCCACAGACAATGGCGAGGAGAAAAACGGTGGACGCAGAAGGTATTCACTTCCTCTCACAGACCAGTTCATCTTTTGCTTTGTGAGATCACAAAGTATTGAGAGTTTTGCTTTTGGGTGACTAATAAGCAAAGAAAGCAAAAGGCTTAAAACCAACATTTCTAGAAAAGTTGCTATTCAGCATGTTATCATCAGTTTGGCAGGCTGGGAGTTGAACTTGAAACCTTGTTTTCCATTCTCAGAAAAGAGCCAGATGGAGAAGACAATGACAGCGAGGATGAGGACATAAAACGACCGAAAGTGGTATGTCAAGTGTTGTCAATGATAATCTTTTCTTTCTCCTTTATTGTAGTTTTTCCCAGCAGATTGTTCTATTGACTGTTTCAATTTGCATACTTTTTCAGTTGCATTTAGTTTTGACAAGTTTGACACAAGTAGTAATTTGTTTAACTTTTTGTGCCTAAATTTGTATCTGGTTGGGTGGATGTTTTTCTAAAGGAAGCACAACCAACATCAGGTAGAGGGCGAGGGCGGGGACGAGGAAGAGGTAGAGGACGAGGAAGTGGATCAAATGGCATGCACAACAACCGAAATGGCCAGGAAGATAAAGCAGAGAAGTCTGAAGATGCAGATGTGGATTCTGCATCTGAATCATCTGACCAACTTGAAGTAAAAGTAGACTCAGTAGTATCCAAAGCTAAATCAGAGGAATTCACAAATGATGAAGCAACAACCCCAACTTCATCTGGCCCAGCTACAGAGCTGCCTAAAGTGTTAGGGTTTGACCTGAATATGGATTTAGACGAGAATGGAGAAATAGCTGCAGCAGCTGCCAACACAGCCTCGGTTATGGAGAAGGAAGAACAGGAGGACTCTGAGATGTTACCACCTGATTCCTCAGACTTCAGTGCTATTACTGGTAATGTCTTAGTGGGCGCTTCTCAATTCCAAGGGAGCCAAGCTCGCCCTTCTCTGCATCCAGACGAGGATGACTATGATTGTGAAGATGAAGATGAGGATGTATAGATAGGTTTGCCTCCCTTATTTGTCTCTCCTCTGCTCCCTCTTGGTTTCATTTGCTTTTGCTTTCTGTTATTTTTTTGGTTGCCATGTGTTTGTTTGTTTCAAATGCCATCCTCTATGCTGCCTGCACCCCCATCTTTATTGTTCACATCCATGTCCTCCACGGTGACAAGAACAGTATGTCATGGTAAAATGCCATTTGCATGTCCACTGTTCTCATCTGTCACAAAAACCATAGACAACTTTAGTGTCTAATTTGGCAAAAATTCAACATTATTCTAAAGCTGCAGTCTTGATACTTGAAACCACAGTGCATTTTCACATGATGAAAATTGGATGCATGTTTGAAGATACATTTGTCAGTTATAGTGGCAGGTTTTGTTGTTCTTGACCTAGTCACCAGGTTTAAAAGTATGCATTTGGCAGTGTGGAAATTCATATTCACCTGAATTGGGTCCATGTGGAAACCTTTGCATCAGATTGATCTGAAGCCCTCCAAAACCTCCCCTTGTGATTGTGAAAGAGACAACCTGATAGCACAAGGTATTAAATAAGATGCCCAGAAACAAAAAATCATCTAACATAAGGTTTGTATTGAATGCTCTATTTCTCACGGAAATAGATTCACCACCCTCAGGGATCCATTGTAAAGCACAGGAGCCTATCTCTCAAGTTGCATGGAAAGAGAGGAAACTAACACTCTTCAATTTTTTGTCAACAGTCAACTATGCTGAGGCTGTTGACCAATCTACTGATAATCCAGTACTATCAGATGGAAAAACACCATTTGGCACCCAAAATTCACAGTTGACAGTTTCAATCCTGACCAAGAATCCCAAAACTCCAGTTCTTGATGCTAGAAGCACTAACATCAAAGCAACCAAGAGACCTCGTGCGGATTTTAAGGCCTTGGAGAGGACTCACCTGCAGTAATCCAGTCCCATGGAAACATGTGCCTATCATTTCACATCCACACCTGAATCCTGAATGTCCCATTCAATGTTGTCAAATGTGGGATTCCTGGCCATCAATTCATTCCAATTCTCCACATACCTCCTTTTTCCAAAAACACAATGAGCAATAACATCCAGTCTGCATCAAGTACCTGATGACTTGACATTCTTCACTTGACTTTTAAAAACCCATCAGTCCATTTCTTCACCATCAAAATTCATGTCCATCTGAGGCAGACTCAGGATGTCAGAACATGGCCCCAGCACCTCAGCTCTGCTGCAGAATCTCTTGAGAGTACAGAGAGGCCTTTCCTACACCAGCAGATCCAGAAGGCACACTGGCAGACATGATGAGCACAAATTTCTGAGAACAGCTCAACAAGAGCTTCCTGAGTCCTCCAAACACTCACTCACCTTCTGGGAAATATGAATAAACAGAAACAAATAACTAAAAGAGGAAGATATCAAAAAGTTAAACCCTATGATCAAAAAGTAAGATAACCCTACAGCCATCCTTTGGCTATTTCCTACCCTGCTTGGCGAAAAATAACTCAGGGTCGGTTTGTCATGTGGGGTTTCCACAGATCCAGCTAGTCCAAGTAATGACTGCCTCCCTCATCACAGTCTAAAAGTATGCTACCATTGTTTGACTGGGTTCATAGAAGAAGCCTCAGAGTTTCACTTTCCAAACTTAAAGGATCAGAGGTTCTGCAGACAGCTTGCAAAGAAGCACAGCTCAAGAATCCTGTCCAGCGGATGGCCTCAAATAGTGCACAAGCATGAACGCCATCCAGTGGGGTATATAAGAGGATCAACTGTTTCTTATCACAAAACTACATTATGAGGACTCAAAACCTTGACATCATATGACACATTTGGGAAGGGAGATATGACAACTTAATCCTAAACTCAGGATAGGCACATGCTCCTACAACAGATCAAGGTGCATTCCCAAAATATCCAGTGGTAAGGTGAACTCTGAAGTCTTACCTTGCATTATCTGCACTGCGTTCATGAAATCCATTTGGAAATGTGTTCACAATCTTCCTTCAAACTGACTCTCATGGCTACACACAACCACACGATGATGCTCAAAGTTTCACCTCTACATCAAACCAGCTAGCAAGTCCAGCTGAATTGATGGCATCAGCAGTGGGATTCTTGAAGTCCAAAAGGTGCAACACATGTAAATTTCACTTCTTTGTTGGCAGTAGCACAGGTTCTATTGTGTGTAAAATTGTTGTGTCCAGAGTACATCCAATATCTTCTTCTGGTATGCTTGCCGCATGAATGGAACACCAGTAAGTGTAATCTAATGTGGATTTTGGCTTTCATATACCTGTGAACATCCCAAGATAAGTTCACAAAGAATAAAAAGCTTTACAGATGGCAGTGCAGTGCTCATCAAAGAGAAACTTGGATACCCTATAAGGGGAAATTACTGCCTGAAGCTTTTGAAGTGCAGAGTCCAGTCTTGTTAACATCACTAGCAGTTTCCGCAACTTTCTCAAAGGATGCAGAGATTTCACATGGTGTTTCTGGAAGAAAGGTTCAGATAGAACACTAGTACGTCAAAGCTAGAACATCCTGACCCCTCCCTCCCTCGAAGCTCTAGGAGCAACAAAGATGATATGTCGACCTACAAGACTGAATTCCAAACGACTTGAAACAAACCAGAGAAATCCATCTCTACAACTGCCCTTCTTATTGAAACAAAAGCCTTGGAGTTTTTGTGGATTGAATTCATACCTGTGTTTGCCTGCACACTTCCCGCAACCAATTTTCCCTGCCCTTGAACTTCACACGGGGGAGACCCGTCTGCACACCGAAAGACCTCACTTGTCGACCGATGAAGGCCGATCTGCAACGCCAGACACACAAATACCTATCAAGCATCATCTATTTGCCTGTCTCTCTCTGCCCGTCTCTCACAGACGAAATACTTACAACTCCATACGACCTGCAAGGCCTATCGATACATGAGAGCTCTCCAAATAAGACAAAGTTGATAAAAACAAAAGAGCAAGGCTGTCTGTCTGTCCGTCCGGATAATGGAGAGAGAGATCTCACGAAAATACAAAGGCTCGCGAGCTTCGAAAATTGGGATTCGCCCTGGAGTATAAGGAATGCAAGAAAAAGGGAGGGCGGCCGAAGCAGAGCATCAACACAGCAGCAGCAGCAACAACAATGATATGGAGGTGGATGGAGGTCGATGGAAAGAACAGAAGACAACACACGGACAACTTGCCGCCCACGCCATCATCCCCATCGTCGTGCTGCCGTGGGCACCACGAAGGGCGAAGAAAGGTTCTGTATCTATGTATGTATTTTTTGAACTGTATGTTTTGCCGTTGCAGATAAAGCACGGTCCTCTTGGCGACAGAAGAAGCACTTTGCTTCACTTCTTCTCTTTCTACTTCGTAGCGATGACAAACACTTATTTGCTTCTCTTCTTCTTTCTTTGCATTATTTGTGACAAAGAACCAATCGATTCATTTCACTTCTTCATGACAAGAGAATGGCAGCAAAGAGTGCTCAAGTTTTTTTCACCATGAAGAGTACATGACTTTGCAAGGTTGTAGAGAATAGTAGTGCCAAAAAGAGAGCTTGTGAGAAGAGCTTGGACAAAACTCTTTCAAATGTTGCAGCAGCACACCGAGGATGCAATAGAAAAGTGGGAAAATGCACAAGTTGCTAAGATAACTGGTTAGAATATGCAATGGCCAGGAGGAAGAAGAAAAAGAAGAAGCAGCTCTTCAAGGAGACGGATGTGCCATGGACTGATTTCTTTCTGTGGATGTTGAAATCACAGGGTTAGGTTCCTCTGTGCAGAGCAGATGAGGAGGCTTCATCTCTCTCCCAGTGTCAAGCATCTTCAAACAACCAACTTCTGGCAGTAAGCTCTCCTCTCCCCTCTCTAAATCTTCATACCTCTGGGAAGACCATCATCATCAGTTATCTAGCCTAAAGCAAAAGACCAGATTCTAAAACCCTAGCAGCAACCAAAGAGTATCAACAACAATAAATAGTAAAGCCAAAGCATAGAAAGCAATGTCATTGCTGTTCAAAAAGTTTGGTTCGCATTGTCTATTGACATAATAATAAGACTCCCTCCTGCATGTGAAAGAGACAATCTGTTCCACAAAACTCCATCATCAATGTAAAGCTGCCTTCCACTACCCATTGTAGGTACTATATCAGAGAAGCTCCTGAACTTCCAGTACAGTCAGGAGAACAGTCCTCTATAGTAAAAATCAAATTGCAGAGAGAGTCATAACTGATACCATTTCTCCACAATGCCAATTTGAAGGTAGCATGACAATGAATGTTGCTCACAAAGTATTAGACTGTCTCCTTCCTGACAAATAGCAGCAACAAGCCAACATAACTTCCCACTGATTTCATCAGCTCCCTCACTATGGTGGGTGCAGATAAGTATGTAATAATCCATCCAAAAGTTCAGAGAAACCATTGTACAGAATCTATTTCTGTTGGCATTTCTGGAAGCAATTAGAGGACTCGGTCATGATATTGGCTAGCACTAGAGACACACAGAAGAACAGTCCTAGTACAGACCAAACATAAAGCAAATGTGACTAGTGCAAAAAGAAAGACAGGTAGGTACTCTCAGACAAAAACCACATCACACATGCAAAAGTTAAATTACAGGTAGGGAGAGATCATGTTATCCCTCCACCTTGCACCATACAGAGAGTTCAGGGATGCAGGGAAATAGCACCTAGTCACCAAAAAGAAGACCCTTGGGCATACAACCATGTACCATGTTTCCAAGAGGTTGACAATCCTGAGATCCATGTGGCAAGCATTTCTAGTACCAAAAGCCTTGGTCAATCACACACTCCACCTGCATGCATGCTGCTTGGTGCATGCTAACCAGATACAGATGGCTGTCTTCATGCCAATGCTAAAATTTGGAACTGCTGCAAACAGCCTAGTCAGAGATGCCATAAATGCAATGAGCAGAAGTTGGACAGAAACAGAAAACAGTTAAAAGGTGTGAGAAAGGAGTCTTTCACCACTAAGATTTAACAGCCAGCAGAGATCACAATGTCCATGATGCAAATCACAAACTCAAGGAGTTCTAGAACTTTTTACAAAAACCAACAACGGAGGCACAACGTCTACAAGAGAAGAGAAAACATGACCTGTCTTAGTTGAAAGCACTTACTCCATGAATGCTAAGAGTTTGCCACTAGACTTGTAGAAACAAAGTAGAATTTGCATCCTTGCACCAATGACAAAATACCTGCAAGTCTTGCTTGAGTGGAATAATATCCAACTTACAACTTAATACCAAGAAAATCCAGTTTCTACTAAGACCAAAGTCTTCATCTCATGAAGGCAATTATAGATGTCAGATGCAGTCTTAACGACCTGCGAACACGGTGTCAGCCAGTATTTGTCAAGGATGCACACTTGTAATGAGTGTGAGCTGCAAATTGCTGAAAGGCATGCATGTCACAAGCCCGCATTGGGGTACTCCCATCTTGGTCTATTGTAGGCATTTCACTGCAGACAAATTACACAGGCAGGCACTATGGTGTCAGTAATATCAAGACAAGGTTCAGATTGAAGGACCCTACTAATAAGCACTGAAGTAGTGTCAATTGACACTTTCAATTTTAACAAGAAGACAAAATTCCATACACACTGCAAAGGCTCTAGGGATAACCAGTTCCATTTCCAAGATCAAGGGATGCAAATATCCTTGTCTCAGAAACCTGACCAATCATTCTTCTGTGAAACCTGAGAGCAGAAGTTCAGGAAGTTGCAGAAGATGCTCACTCACAGGAAATCTAGAAGCATCTCATTGGTAGGAATGTGATTGCACATAGAACCTTAGTCAATTGGTCCAAACTTTCCTGCTCAGTAAGTTCTAGCACAGTATACCCTTGCACACTCAATTGAACTTCCAGACTGAAAAACTCTGCTCCAACATGGAAAAACAAAAAGAAATAGATCCTTTACCTCTTCATCAACCCTTGTTGAGTCATCACCTTTTCCCTGGTCTTCACCTAGCAACCAAAGAAAAATATTCACCCACTTCAATAGATTTGAGAGGGAGAACATCCTTTACCATCCAATGCCAACAATGCTAGTAGGAGCTTAGGATGATTCTATCTGAATTACTGTCTTCCATTGAGGGTCAAACATCTAAAGGCAATTAGCAAATAAAGATACCTAGACAAATCTGAATCTGGTAAACAATCTGATCTTGACCAATACAAGTCTACCTCTCTCAACCCTTAAGGGGGCTGCAATACAGTCTTACCTCCATCCTCTTGCAGGTCTGATGTCCACAGTGTGAGGTTATCTCTAAGAAGCTGCATAATAAGTGTGCTATCTTTGTATGACTCTTCACTCAAGGTGTCAAGTTCTGCAATTGCTTCATCAAATGCTTGTTTTGCCAAATGGCAAGCTCTGCGAGTTCACCAGAACACAACTCAACACATCTTGTTTTTAACCACAACCTCTCAAAAGCAATGTACCAAAGGCCACATATCAGAGACCCCACATACAAAACAAAGATGGTTAAAAACCTTGCAATCCAAGAATTAACTTTGATGCCAAATACCATTGACCATTACCAACTCACCGTTCAGGTGAATTGAAAATCTCATAGTAGAAGACTGAGAAATTCAATGCCAGCCCCAGCCTGATGGGATGTGTTGGTGCCAAATCTGTAACTGCAGTGCTTGAAGCAGCCTGAACAGTGTGGCACAACAGATCAACTATAAATAGCTCTCATGAGCATTATTGAGAAATATCTATCCTCAGGATTAAGAAAGCCAGGCGAAGGGCTCAAAACTTTTCTTTGAAGTCAAAAAAAGACTTCCAGAATTGAAAAGTAAGTTTTTCCAGACAAACCAAAATCACTTAGGGATGTGATACAGATGAAGTAGCAAAGTGTCTTATGTCTCTTACATTTATCTTCCTCTGCAGGAAACCATACAACACACATACATTGGCATAAGTGCATGAACTCCAGGCATACCTCATAAGCTTTGAGGGACTGATCAGCAGCTTCTTTTCTTTCACTTCCTGTCTTGAATTCTGCCAAGTACCGGTAATAGTCTCCCTTCCTGCACAGCCATGTAACTTTTGAATGCCAACACAACATGGAAGAAAATTACAAGGTGAAACACCAGATTCTCAAATGGTTGTCAAGACTTTTTGTGCCAATGAAACAGCTACAAGGGATGACTTAATTGCCAGAGCAAAGTCCAACACACTTAGAAAGTAACCCATCAGTACCGGCCAAACCAGAACAAACAAAAAAGGAATGCATGGCCATAACATTGTCCACATCACCCACAAAGTATCAACCATCACCTTCATCATGAATAGCAGTGACTAGATGCCATGAGTCTCCACTGACATCATCAGCTCCTGGCACAGCCTAGCTGAATACATAAGAATCTGCTCAAATTCTTATTATTTGAAAAGTCCCTTCACAAGTTTATATCCCATTTTCCAGAAGAAACAGGCAGACTCTATCATGATTTTTGCTGGCACTAAAGAGATTTACACATCAGCATGAGTTTTACATATCTCAAGCCTGTGCAAAATAACAAGAGAGTGGACAAGGAAGCAAGAGAACAAGGACACAAAAATTACAGCAATGCAAGTAGGGGAAGAGATAGTACATCTTGTAGTAGAACACGGTGGATTCGCCTGTACTGGATGAAGGAACCAAGTGCTGATCAATGATGGAGAGAATGTCACTGCAAATCTTGGACAGCTCCTCCTCTACCTTGTGCCGATAATCCTTAATATGCCGGACATTTTTGTCATTGCCCTTGCTCTCCTCTTTCTGCTCTATGGAGGACATGATCCGCCATGAGGCTCTCCTGGCACCAATGACATTCTTGTATCCAACAGAGAGCAGGTTCCTCTCTTCCACAGTAAGCTCCACATCAAGCTTTGCAACTTTCTTCATGGCCTCAACCATTTCTGTTGAGACAGAGAGACGTTGTCATTTGTGAATAAATCAACAAGAAGCTGCAGCAGCTGTGGGAAAGGACAACAATACACTATTCCTAGATCCAACGTGAGTGAACCTCAAAAACCTCACAGAGCTCCTACAAAATCTCAGATCATCTGTAAGAAGAAAGCATGGAAAGAAAAAACTCCAGAAATATTCATGCAGACATGTGCCACGCAAAAGAAGAAGAAGAAAGCTAAATACATCTGTTCGAAGAGATCTGCAAGTGACCTTTCCACGAGAGCAGACAAAAATCGTGAGAAATTTGCTACGGACAGCAAGTTGGACAGCAGATCCAAGAGTAAGGCTCTACAAGACGGGAACGAGACAGCACTCTCTAGAAAACACTTGTCCGATTGTCTTCTTCACAAGTAGCAAAAAAAATAAAGAACTCGCGTCCTCTACCGAGGAAGAAGAACAACAGCACCAAAGAGACCATCACAAAATCAATCGTTGTCGTTTACAAGAGACTAAAGGCCGAAAAAAGGTGGGACATTTTTCCGCCATAACCCCGGAAACACTTCTACAACCGAGTGTATCTACCAAAAGGCCATAATACAGACAGTCATGAGGAAAAAAAAAAACTCACGAAACTACACACAAAAGCGACGATTATCACACACGCACCCCAAGCACACACGAGGCCAAGGAAACGTACCATCATAGCGCTCGGCTTGCTCCGAGAGCTTGGCCAAGTAGACATAACGCTCTCTTTCCTTCTCTGTTCCCATGCCGGTCGTTTTTTGCTCGCTCGTTGCGACGCGGACCCGCGGAAGAATGCAGAGACGCACACTGGCAGCCAAGAAGCGGCCAATTCCTCTCTCGCGACGACGTACAAACAGCGCCGACGCAGGACCCGCAATGAGGAGAGCGCAACGCAAAGTGCAAAATGGCCGGCAGCAGAGCAGGAGCTCCTTCACAGTGTGCGCCCTGCAGCTACTACCGCCCTGCCACCCTGCAACACTAACAGCGTCACCACCCTGCAACCTTACCGCCCTACCACCCTGCCACCCCTGCCACCTCCTTCCGCCAACCAGGGAAAAAAAACGGGGCGCTGTTTACACTACCACGCGTCACTCTACAATTTGGGCTCTCTCTCTCTCTCTTCGATTCCCTCTGACTGACAAAACCCTTGTGCAAAAACCAAAAAAGACACGCGGCAGTTTTTGCTACGCGGCTTCTTCTTATTAGTAAGATTTCATAGGCCAGCCTAGCTGGCAGGTAGCTGTGCTTGGCAGAAGGAGATCGACGGCCGAGGAGTTGCGTCCCAGTGTGAACACAGATATTGTATCAGTAGTCTATCATTTTCAACAATTTTTTTTTAATTTTTAATTTTTAAATTTTTTTTCAAGTGACAAGTTAAATATGAAAAATTGATGGGTTTTTTTTAAAATAAAAATCTAATGGTCAAGACTCAAAATGGGTGGAACCTTCTTTTTTTTCTTTTTTCTTTTTTTCTTGAACTTTACTGCTGGCGGTTATTTGTCTCAACTTGTTTGCAGTGATACCCGGAGGGTACCAGAAGGATATGCTCTAATTTCATGGACACCTGGAAGTTACTCTCCAGGGCTGTCAGTCACAAGTTCCTCCCCTTTCTTTTCATCATTTAAAAAAAAAAAAGATTTTTAATTATTTTATTTTATTTTTAATTTGGGTTTCTTTTTCATTAGAGATCAAACATATGCTCTCTTGTTGGATGCATGACAAATATTTGAAATTTAAAAAATGCAGTTTATATTTCTCGAAGATAATGAAATTTAATAAATGAAGATACAACAAATGTTGTGTGTTGGATGCAATGGAAAACTCAAAAAAAAATCATTTTTATTATTCAAAGAAGGTAAATTTTGCAAATGAAGAATTTTCACATTATCTCCCCCAAAAAAATAATTTTTTTTTAAAAATGATAAAACTTACAAATATAATCAAATATGAGTACTTCATTTTTTGGATACATATGCACAAAATTGAATTCCTCTAGGGAAGAAGTGTGGATCAACCTCTCAAAATCTTCATTTGTCTAGATTTCATTTGTGGATTTCACTTGTGCCAACTCCAAAACCTGAACACCCCCAACAACAACAAATCAAACAAGTCTTTAAATATAAAAAAATTAAATTAAATTAATTTTTAAAAATAAAATTTAAAAATAAATTCCAAAACTTGGATTCAACTCATCCCACCCCCAAATCCCCAACAAATTTAAAACAATTGCATAAAATGAGTCCCAAGAATAAATGCTCCCAAATTCATTCATCCCAATTCAAAAGCAAAAACATCAATTTAAGAACAAAATGCTCACAAAATCACTCATCCCAATTCAAAACCAAAAAAATTTAACACGTCCTCTTTGATAAAAACAAATTTGTAAAACAAAAATATTTTTTCCATCTGTAGAAGAAACAATAGACATAAGCATTTTTTCATAATCTTTGTTTGATCTAAAGAAATTGAAGCACAAGAAATATCCACAAAACCAAAACATCAACACCAGCTCCCTCACAACATTAGAAACAACAACAAAGGTAAAATCGGCAATTCCACCAAAATCAGCATGTATAAGAAATAAAACATTATAAATGAAAGAAAAAACCTCGCAAAACCTAAAAGCCAAATTAGAATAATGATGAAAAAAAACGTTTATTTATTTGGTTATACTACACATAAAAAAACAATTGCCAATCGATATCAAAATGACAAGAAGGTCAAAAAAACATACAAATAAAAATAAAACAAAATAGGGGCCAAAAGAAGACAAAATTAAACCTATTTTCCATAAGAAGTAAAATCTCAATGACTTGTTACTCCCATTTCGTATTCCCAAGGCACAAATGCCTTTTCCATTCAAATGATTCCAACACCCTAAGTAGTCTTATTGCATAAAACCTTATCTTTCAAATATGGAAAGTAAAAAGTGAGCATGTTCACAATGAACCTCAACTAGTTCCAACCAATAGGGGCAATAATGAACCATACTTCATCGAAAAACCACTAGTTAAGTTTAGCCCACAAAAATAATGGATGTGGCTTACATTTGTCATTAGCCCAAGTAGGGTAATGTCGAGCAAGTTTTTTGCAAGTTTCAATAACATCAACCACCGGATAATCAACAATGGATCGGTGTTGATACATAGAACATCAGGTGATGACTATCCTTTAGTTCTTGGAAACCCCTTGACAAAACCATAAAACAACATTAATGAGTAATCTATCGTGCACTTTTAATGTCATCACCTACAACGATTATTGTCAACACATATAAAAATAAACAACATATAACTTCATAAATTTAGTGCATCACATCCAAACTTCAAAGTTTTACTCACTTGCACAAAAACTCACTACACAACACAATTGCAAGAATCCAAGTGCCATACATCTTGCAAAACAAAACAAAACCAAACATGAATTTTTTTGTAAAGTAAATACAACATACAACACAAAAAGTATTGTGGTTTCAAAATCCAAAAAACTAAATTTTGATCACCCAAATCCTTGCTTATCCCAAACATGAAATTTTTTTAACCCCGTTCACATTAGAATTAGTTTTTGCCCTACTTACACTAAGTTATTTTCAATAACTAGGATAAAAACATATAATTATGATAAAATTCCTAACAATTGTCATGCATTCCAATGTCGTTGCTTACAACCATCAATGCCAACACACATATGTCATAAACTAAACAACATAAAACTTCATAAATTTAATGCATCCTATCCAAATTGCTCCCTATCTAGGGTTAAGGTCCCTTGAAGCCAAATAACCACATGAAAAGCCTTGCATAACATTTCTTAGAAATAAACACGTTGGTTTTAAGGTGAAAAGACCAATAGGTTGGGTGCAAATGAAAGCCCCATCATTAGTCCCCTAATTGCAATACTTCAAATCCTTAGCCAACTAGGTGTCCCACTAGAAAAAAAACTTAAGGCATTTCCTAAGGCATATACCATCTAACTACATGAATAAGATTTTAAACTTGTTTAATACATTGACAACCATTTATCAAGTAGTATTTCTTACAATGGTGGTATCAAACACCCCATATGACAACCTCATGAACATTAATCACAAACCAACATGGTGATAATTCCTAGATGGCTTGCCCACACAACATATTACAAAGTCCAACATGAATAACTGCCAAAGAAAGGTTGATCTAACCATCCACATGAGGAAGATGACATAATGCAAGATTACGCATGCGGTCCTTCCATGTTTGACCATCTTGACCCTCTAACAACATTCCAAAAGGTAGAACCTTTCGCCCATGTAAGATAACACTTCTTGCAATCACATCCAAAAAAATAAATGTTGTTTATTATAGGTACACAAAATCTCTAGGCTTTAACTTATAAACCCAAGGCCAATAACCATTTCCCCAAAATGTTACATATCAAAGAGTATCTTGATGTTAAACAATTGCCAAATTTTCCATGGCATCATTCATTTAAATAAAATTATACTTTACTCGCGTACCTAAAGCCACACTACCGATTCATTCAAACTTAGATTACTACCATAGCATCACATTGAATGGAGATTAGTAGCTTAGGGTCACAACTAAAAAATAAAAATTATGGTGAAAATGATGCAAGGGAGGCCTACCGACTAAACCTATATCCCATGGCCAACTATGGTAACTACATGTCCCAATTTCTAGTGTGACCCTTTTAGAGGCCATACTTACACAAATCCTCATTTCATCATTGGCACCATCCATTTGGCTAACATGGTCTTGTGAAGTTGTTCAATGATCTATCAATGTTTTTCCACACAACTTTTGGAATTTCCCACAAACTTTTGCACCTTGGTTGGTGAGAAGTTCAATTGGAGCACCAAACTTCTTAAACATTTTATCCAAAAATGCATATATAACTCCCTCATTACTACAATCTAGCAACAACACCAACTTCCAACCAAAATGCAACCATAACCAAAACATATCGATTATGCTGAGGTGTCAAACTTAATGGGCCTACAAAATCCACATTCATCAATAACCTAACCCCATATTGATAAGGTTTGTAAATGAAATGTAGGTGCATTAATGATGCTCGAACTTGTTCACACACCATACACTAAGAAAACAAATTAGTGAACATGTAGTTGCATCTCTCACCACAAAAATTATGTTTAAAGCAAATTATGTGTCAGTCAAATCCCGAAATGGCCCAACTTTTCATGAGCATGCCATATAATGCCTTCATGTTGTTATAGGCAAAGTACTATCCATACTCATCCATTTGTCCACACCCATAGTACGGAATTACCTTCCCATTTGAATTGTTTATTTTTATGCACAATATGGTTTTCATTCCTTCGGTGTTAATCCAACCAAAATTTCACCTACTTGTAAATATGTAATAACCATTGAATTGTCATGTAATTCTTGGGCACCATTACCCTTTGGTTCAAAGTCCTCCTCTTGGGATCCCCACTACCCATTCTCACTTGAAATATTTATTTGGAACATCCCAATAGGGTACACAAGTATGCAAATGTATTCCATCATGGTAACACCTCCAAATTCATATCACCATGCCATTGAGCCTTAATGGTATCCTCCTTACTGGAAGTTGGGTTCAAACTCAACAAATTAGCATGACAATTAACCCTACCAGCCATGTGAACAATATGAAAACCATACTCTTGTTGGATAAGTACCCATCATACCTACTTTCCTATGAGTCAATTTAATTCCATCAAAAACTTGAAGGGTTAATGATTAGTAACCAAAATGAACGAACTAACATAAAGATAACATCATAATGACGAAATTATGCGAACAACTACAAAACATTCCCCCTCATATGAACTATACTTGGAATTTGTTTTGTTGTTGGATTAACTAACATATGCCACCACAAACTTTCAACCATCATAGTTAAGTTGGGTAAGCATGGTTCCCAACCTTAAAATTCTCCAATCGTTTGGGCACTACAAAATAGGGGTTGATGAAAGCCAAAATTTCAATTCTTAAAAGACATGTTCTTACATGTCACCCCAAATATAATTTTGGTCAAGCTACGTCAATTGGGTCAAAAATTTGACAATGTTGCTAAACCTTTTAACAAAACTTTGATAATAATAAAACAAACATAAGAAGGTTTGCAATTGATTAACATTTATTTTTTGGAAAACCTATGAAATGGCTTCAATTTTGGCCTTTTAAACTCCCAATCCACATGGATAAATCATATGACCAAGGTACTTTGGACCTAAATATAAAAAAACTAACACTTGCTAGGGTGAATTTAAGGTTATGATTTTCAAATCTTCCAAACATTTCTTACAAGTGATGCACATGATCCTTGGATGTGAACTTGAAAACAATGATGTCATCAATGTAACATTTGGTGAAATTAAAACCTAATAACACTTAATCGATTACCTTATAAAATTTTATAGGGACATTCTTCAAATCAACTGGTAAAGATCGCCACTGTTACAAATAATCTTTCCCATGAAGATCATGTTCAAAAATGTTGTTTTGACCTTGTCACCGTCTTTCAATGGTAATTAATGGCAATTAGATCATAAATCCAAAGTATTGAAAACCTTAACCTATCCAAAGGCATAAAAAACGCCTCTAACAAGGCATGGCATATTTGTTTAAACAAATATGTTTTATTCACAAGATGGTAATCACTACATATGCAACGCGCAATCTAGTTGCCAAAGATATTGTTCTTGGTTAACATCATTATTGTTGATATATATTCACCCCTAGATAGTTCCACCAAAACAACATGTAGTAATTATGTTATCCAAACTTCAATTAAGGCCTTCTCCACATCATTAAACCTATAAAGCTGCTTAAAAAGTAGATTATCATCCTTTAATATAATTCAAACCTTTTATCCTTTTCAAATCCTTCAAATTGATGACAAAACATTTTATTAATTATGTAAATAGTTGTCACATTTCCTACACCTCACTTCCTATAACTATTGGGACAATATTTGGTTCCCAAATTTATATAATCACATGCACTTTGGGTTGGGGTGATGAATTATCCCCAATCCTAAAGGTTGAAGGCATTGCTTGTGATTATTACACATAAAATGGGAGGGTGCCAAAATGTCCCAACACCCCCACATCACCAACTCCTTTCCTAACACCCAATCCTTCATGGCATCTTGAATGATCCCATAATTGCTAAGGATGCCCCCCCTTGCACCAACATAAGTGTCTTAGATGTGGGTGCAATAATAAAAACGTGAACTTTGAAGTTGGATGGGTAGGGAATAATGGGCAAAATGTCTTTGTTTTGTTAAACATAAATTGAATATCCATGGAAATAATTCAAATCCATGACTTGCCCCAAAATTTGCTTATAAGCTCCCTTTGAAAGACTAATCACAACAATGGTATTGATGTGAAAACCCATGGCTTGTTCTTTTTCATCCACATTGGGTTCCTCCATGCGTGAAGACCTGGAGTCCCAAACCATCCATTATAAGATATCTTGGATTATGCAACATTCAATTTGTGACTATATGCAATTAATTGTCATTCACAACTATGTTTTGTCGTTTTTATAATTAGTCATCATCCTTTTAAATCTATTATAATTATTATGACTATGGTGTAACTAATTTATGACAACTAAAGTTTCCATCCTTTCATATTAATTACTTTGTGGACATTTCATATAAGAAGATGATTATGTACCAAATTAGTTATAAAAGTAGTCATAATTTAATTACCTTTATGTGGCGTACGTATATATTTTATGTACATTACAATGTTTTGAAATATATTAAGATATATTTATTGACTATGTTATATTTAAAACATGTTAAGTATACATTTTGCATATATTGTGGGTGGATTATGTAGGTTAGAAAATTAATTAAGTAATAGGTAGATGAATAGGTTGGTAGGTAAATAGGTAGTCAAATTAGGTACATAACAAAATAAATTTTGTTATTAAATATATATACTATAATTAATGAGTACTTATTACTATTAATCAAATTTTTAATAATTATTTAAATAATATCGAAATATTAATAATTAATAATTAATACATATTTTTATATGCTAATTTATTAAATATTAGCTATTAATGATTTTTAGCTTTCTTAAGGTTTTTTTTAATGATTTTTTCATATATTAAATTTGCCAAATTTTATCCACCTTTTAATTTAGCCAAATTTTACTTTAACCAAGTTTTAATTTAATCAATGTCTAATCAACTTTTAGTTTTGCCAGTTTTTAACCAAGTTTTAATTTAGTTAATGTGTAGTCAAATTTTAGTTTAGACAATTTTTAGCCAAGTTCTAATTTAACAAATGTGTAGTTAGGTTTTAATTCAACCATCTTTTAGTCAAATTTTAATTTGACCAATGTTTAGCCAAGTTTATTTTTAACCAAATTTTTGTTTAACCAATGTTTTGTCCAATTTTAATTTAACTAATGTTTAGTCAAGTTTTTATTTAGGCAATGTTTTGTTAATTTTCAGTTTAAGTAATGTTTATTTAATGTTTAGCCAAGTTTTTGATTATCCAATGTTTAACAAACCTTTAGCCAAGTTTAGTTTAGCCAATGTTTAACCAAGGTTTAACCTAGGTCTAAGCATAAATGCCATGTGGGCTTAACCTAGGTGTGACATAGGTTACTTTAATTAATAACCTAAATTAATTAATAGGTAGTATTTGGTAGGTAATAAACTAGGTTAATAGGTAGTTGGTTAAGTATTAGTTGGTAGGGAGTGTTGGTAGGGAGTACTTTAAGTTAATTGTACACATATATATGCCTTTGTTAATTAGTTTGGTAGGTTAGGAAGGTAGGTTAATAAGTCAAGTGAACATGTACATATTAAGTAGATAAATATGTAGGTAGGTACGTAGTTTTTTAAGGAGGATCTTATTTTAATTTTGGGAGTAAAAAATTTATTATGCACGTTTAGTTATATAGTTCATAACATTGAAAAAAAGACAAAATACATGGGATAAATGTTTTTAATCACAAATTAATTTGCAATTAAGTTGTGACTAAAACATTTATCCCATCTTTTTTGTTTTAATATAGTTTATGTGTATGTAGGTATGTAGATATTTAAATACATAAATAGGTAGGTAAGCATGTTGGTAGGTAAGTATTTTATTTTATTTTATTTTATGTTTAACCTTTAGGGTCAAGCCTTTTTTTGCCTCATCCCAAATGCATATCCTTTTTAATGTTGTTTGTGTGTTTTCAAGGTTTCAAGTGCACTTATTTGTATACTAAGTTTACAAGATTTATTTACCTACCTACATGCCTTTACTTACCTAACCACTTACATACCTACCTATCTACATAAATTGAACTTTTAATTTTTAAAAAAAATGCCAAATGGCAATTTTTAGTTGAGCCAAGTGGTAATATGTGATTGGGTTATATTTTTGTTTTAAAATGGGGATTAGTTGTAAATTGTATACAAATGGTCAATGGATGATGTTATATATGTTGATTGTATATAATAGCCATGTGGAATGTGTTAACATTATTTGTGACTAGATGTTGAATGTGATTTCATTTATACAACTAATGGATTTTTAATCACAAATGTTGATTCTAATTTATTTATAGTCACAAATTATTGTCACAAATTGACACTTTTCTTTTAGTGAAATAGGTCCTCCATCTTAAAATGCATGAAAATGTGGAAATTTCAAAAAAGTTGATAGGGCAATTGATGCAAATCCAACCCTATTGACCACAACTAAAGGTGGTTAACCATCATGACGAATCGCACATCAATGACAACCCAAATCCAATATGTCATCCACCAAACATGTGGGCAACCTCAAATTGAATCAATATGCATTCTAAATCACCTCTAATGGTGGTGGTCAGTTAATTCACATCCATTGGAATCAATGGGAATATGAAATTGACTAATGGAACATCCATCTACACTTGTTCCACAATCCAAGCTTGAACATGGTGCCATCTTGCCAACACAATTGGTCAAGAAACCCCCAAAGGTGGGGCATTTTCCAACATGTATGAACACATATGCATCTACATGTGGTCTATAAATATTGCCACAAATAAATTAATTCTTGGAAAACTCCTGATCTAAGTCTAAAAGGCCTTGACATGTGCCAACTTTTAAAAGACCCTAACACGTCCATCTTGAAATGACCAAATCTATTGGCTTAATCCTATCTAAATTATGTGCCCCCAACAAGGTGATGTTGCTTGGTAAGGAACGTTAGTAACCTTGAATTGCTAATGTTAACAACAAATGTACATGTTATTGTTGTAACATCATAATGTGGTGCATGAAGGTTGCCAAACTTGTGGATCCTTCTCCATGTAGTGATATTGCCATACTTTGATGTTGGATTGAACAACCACAATAAGTCTTGAACTAATGCTTCCAAAATATTCTAACAAACATATCCCAACCACAAGAATATTCCATTGGATAACCTTAATGTTTAATGGTTTAAAACTTGGTGGTATTGGTATTAAATCCATGGATGATTGTGGGTTTGGTGATGATAAAATGTTTCAAGCCGAATGGATGAAATGGTTAACATTAACATGAAAGGGGTAGTGGGACAACATTACTGACCCCAAAAGATTGAAATCAATGTACATTTTTGGAAAAATAATTGTGCATATGTATTGAGATTCAAGTTGTTAATCTAAATATAATGTCCAACTAACAAATATAAGCATTTTTTTTTGCCATAGGTGTTCAAACCAAAGGTATTTTACAAAAGTCATGTGTGTGATGAACAAAGTGAGCCACCATACCATGCATTCATCCTTCCACAACAAATGGTGGGTTGGCTCTAGGAACATCGTGGGATGTTATTATTAATTTTAACTCATCAAACTAGTATAGTTAACATCCTTGTGATGTTCCCATCTTTACATAATATGGTCATCAAACGAAACACTATCATTGGTTGAAAATTGGTAATAACCAAAGTTGTGGTGAAAACAATGGTGTTTTGACATATTGTCATTGCCACCCCCAACAAACTAGTTGGTGGGTTCAACCATGTTATAAGGAGCCACATGTGACCCCTTAGACCCCTATTTTTTTGTTGTTTTTTTAAAGAACATTTTCAAAATATTTTTAATATGTCTTTCAAAAAACATTAAAAGTTTTAAAAGCTTTCTTTATACGATTATGTTAAGGTGTATATTAAAAAAATAACAAAATATGTCCAAAAAAATTCAAATTGTGCTTTTAATGTTAAAATTGTTTTAAAATAGTGGTTACAAGTCCTTAAAAGTGTAAATTACATATTTTTCACTCATTAGATTGATTCCAAATTTTATGATATGTACATAATGTATTCACAATAACATTATATATATATATATATAATTTTTATTATTTTATTTTTTTTCACAATCCAAAACAAAGTAATGGTTATAATTGGTAATGGTACATGTTAGTATGACTACACCTTGGGGTCCTTTTTCTAGAGGTGGAACTAAACATCCTTTTAATTGTAACCGGTACACCACTAGAAGTAGATGCTATTAGGTTGGAAATTATGTCTGCCAACACAAAGGATTATGTAGGCAAACTTTGCATTGGGCCTCTCCATGTTGAGGATCCAACCTTTCATCAACACCTCGTGGTTCTAACACACAAACATTTTCCCTAGTCATTAATATTGTTGTTGAAATCTTGATTACATTTCCATCATTGGTTACCCTTGAAACGTGATCTTTAGGAATATTTGACATGTCATTATTTGGGGCTAGTAGCTTCAAAAATCAACCCCACAAAAAATCATGGGTCTAAATTAAGAGATGATATGTCTTTTTGATCTTGGGGCATCCTTGTCAACATAGGCACATTGGATTTCACAAGTGCCACCATGATGGATGCCATACTTGCCAACAAAGCCTCCAATTGTGCAAATTGTGCTTCCATGGTGTTGAACTAGTTTGGAAATGGCTTGGTGGATAGCCCTTTGTTGGTTATGTTTTTCCCTTTCTAGCCTATGCCTTGAAACCTAATTTGGATTTCGTTGCATTTCTCACTTGGGATTAATCCTACTAAAGTTCGTGTTGCAATATGAAACAATGGTCTACATCATGACCATAAACCTTATAGTGAAAACAAGGCTAAGTGGGGTTGGGGTTCATGGTACTGACTTGAGGAGGATTAAGGCAATCCTTCTTTTGATGAAACCCACCACATCTCTAACAATTTTCCTTTTCCCCCTATCCCATAAAATATGATGTGGAGCAATCCTATTAGGGCCCTTTGCATTTTTGTGGTGCAATTTTGGTTGGCTAACCATGTGCTTACTAGGCCAAAGGTGTTGATGAATTCTTTGGGTTATTCCTATTGAACCTAAGGTTACCACCTCTTCAATCATGTTGAACTCAATGTGTTTTGAAATTTGGAACATTCGTATCAAGGTTGGATTTATCGATTAACTCAACA
>Ga0116231_10002752_pt1 | contig 36652 bp, 18 predicted proteins | sample S1TSphgellanicum_2_FD_89695 | JGI IMG/M metagenome (GOLD analysis project Ga0116231, IMG submission 89695) | Host-associated microbial communities from peat moss isolated from Minnesota, USA - S1T2_Fd - Sphagnum magellanicum MG | ecosystem: Host-associated > Plants > Peat moss > Unclassified...
GACCAAAATAGTTGAAAGTTGGTCTTGTAGTTGCAAATATTCTCAAATCTAGTCGCAAATGACTATAAGTCGCATGTAGTCGTAAATTGACTGGTTACATTTTGGCTGATTTCTACTAGTGTTATTTATTTGGTAACCAATTTCATGAGTGTTGGGAGTGTGTTTAGTAATTATTATATTGCCACAAAAATGAGCAATGGGCTTGTTGAGAAAGAAGTCGGAGTGTGTTGATCCCTTATCGCCCATAATTTAGATGTGATTGGATAGGTAGCAAAGAGTCTGGACATTATGCTAAGATGTTTTTTGTTTATGTAGTCCTTAATATCCTAATTGATGAAACCTTGTTAATCAAATATAAACCAAAGCACCCAAAAAAGGGGGAATACAAGGAACAAAATGGAAGGACCCATGTCCAAAAAGACAAAAAAAACCACCAAAGAAGGCGAATCACGAGGGGGGAACATCAAGTTCTTGGACCCCTCCAATCACAAGAAGCATATCAAATAAAGAAAGGGGAGGACCTCTTGAAAGGATGCCTAACCTAGAAAAACCCTTGCTTATTGCAACAACTTGTTTCAAAATAAAAATCGTGTATGCTCGTTGTAGCATCATTGACACCCTCTACCTATAAAATGCGCACAAAATTAAGAAGAAGGTCTCTTGTGCCTTTTGTTCCCCACACCATGTTGGCACATCAATGAAAAAACTCATCCACTTGCTAATGTAAACACCCAAAAACCTTTAAAACTAGAGGGAAAAACATGTCCACTAAGAACCAATCATGATAAAAACCATCCTTCCCCTAAGCTACAATTCTTTCATAGCAACCCCATAGGAAAAAACAACCCACGAAACCAAATCAATTTAAATGGGTTTGGCAATGACAAGGTTTGCCAATGTGCAAACACCATCAACTGAAAACACAATGTTGACTTGACAGTGTGAAGATTATAGGGCGGGGGGTGGAAAAATATGAGTCTATTCTTGCAACACATGAAAACCGGCATCTTTCATAATGGTTGCGAGAACATTTTGCACAAAATCATGTGAGGCCATCTTCTTGTTACCATGTGTGTAAAGAAGAAGGTGGATCCTTATAGGATCTAAAGGCTAGCTACAAATGCAATGTGACACCTTAAGGACAAAAAGATGGGAAAACTCAACCTAGTGCACAAGGCAATGGAGAAAACATTTGAAGGTAAGCAAAAAAAAAGGAATGAGTAGGTGGGTTAACCAAGCCCCTACACCCAACCCCACACACAACCTCAAGCGTGTTCAATGTGAATTAAAAGGTAAATAAAAAAGGATGTTAAGAAAAGTATGGTTGTGTAATCTTTCTAAAATATTCTCTTGATGTGATATGCATTCCTCTTGGCCAATTGTTCAAAAAGAAGGACACATGTTACATCCCTGAAAAGAACAAGATCTCATGCCGATTTCAAATGTGTTTAAAAATATAGTGGCCCCGAATTGCTCGCTCCTATTGCCTCCAACAAAAATGGGTAAAAATCCAACAAAAACTTAAAAGTTATGACAGGGGCCATTACAGGCCCACTTCCCTAGATAAGTAACTAGAACAATGACCTCCATGGAAATCAAACCTAGGCCCCCATTAGAAATGGGGAGAGCCACCTATTGACAGACTAGAATGGTTTCAAGGCACTTTAATGAGCCCGAACTGAACCTAAAAACCTCCCAAAAATTCCCATCATGATGGAATAAAAAACAACGAACTAATTCCAATAACTGGAAAGGGGGGAAACAATGAAGCAAAAATGAAAGCCTTTGAGCGAAACATTGAGAGAAAAAACCAAAAGCCACTTGGACATCCCTTACTTTAAAGGAACACATTTGCATGTTGAATATCCTCGCCTAAAACCTCTTGCAAAAAAGAAAAGTCAAAGGAGGTAGAGCCAAAAGGGACACTAAGGATCCTCATACCATAGGGGGGCCAACAAAATTCAATAGGAGGGATAAACCCAAGAGGTAAGTTAGACAGAACCTAGGGTGAGCATTTGCAAAGTTAAACAAACAACCTAATAAAAGTTAATTGGGAAACAAAATGATCAAAAGCGAAGGAAATGACATGTGTAGGGCCGAAGATATGGGTGTCATCAGCTAAAAAAAAGAAGAGACACAAAAGGAAAACCCCCAAAGAACAACATAAAGTGCGAAAATGAACTAGTGCAAAAAAAGGTCCTACTAGTAAGTTGCCTTAGTGTGTGCCCACAAAAAAAATAATGACAAACAAAACCCCTAAAGAATAACAATGACTAAAATACAAAGGAACTTGAAGGCCATAAAAAAACTTGAACAAAAGGGAAAAGTTGGGACAACTTGCCTCCCATTGCCCAAAGCTTTTAGAATATGACCAAGTAGTTATGTAAAATGGTGTTGAAAGTGAATGTCTACTTGAAACACCACCCAATCAGAATGGGCATCCAAAATGGTCCAAATACCATGGATCACGGCCTCACAACCTCTTTTAACCACCACCTTGAATCGATGTGGTGGTAAGTGAAAAAAAAACACATCACGAAACTATAGGCATAAAGCCATGCTCACCAAGTAATAGAATAACTCTCCCATTGCAAGTAGATGGATGCCATCAAAGGATTTAGCCAAATCCAAAAATTGATTAGCCCCAAAAACCTAAACTATGGACCCAAGGCTGTGGCCAATGGTGACATGGGAACACAATTCATGGAATTGAATGAAGTCATTCGTTGAATCCTCAGGGGGAAAAAAAATTTGAAAATGCTTGAAGACCATGCTAGATGGACCACAAGTCAATAAGTGAAACATGTGAAAAAATGCAAACTTGAAAAAGTCTATAGAAAGTTCAAGGTTTGAATTTAACCGAAAGTTCAACAAGGAATCTAAACATGGGGAATTTATATAAGGTGGGTGCAAAGCTAGCAATGTGCCAATTGCTTTTGAGGATGTCGAAACTAGGGTAAGAAGGGTAAAAACATTGGTGCCACACACGAACTCCCTAGTGCGCCCTAGGGTTAAATTCCATCCTAGTTGACACGGGAAGGTATTGTAAGGGCAAAATCATAATTAGGCAAAGTTGTGGAGGTGCCCATAACTAAAGACAAGGTTGTTGCCTACACCGACAAAAAATGTTCCACCTAAAGCTCCTCCCAATTACTAGAGAAGAATTGTTGAAGGTGCTCTCTAATCTCTCTATACCCAACTAATTCCCCATGAAGGGAAGAGAAAGACACCACTAAAGGAACAATAAGAATATGTTCCAAGCCATCACATCAAAAGGGTCATGCACTAGGTGATCAAGAAAAAAACAAAAAACAAGCTACACATTTCGGTGAAGTATAAAAAAGATGTGCATGTACAAACACAGTTAGGGAAGGGCCCAAATGGAAGGTGTTCAAAGGATCTAATGTTAAAATCCAAACCCAAGCCACTAGGGGGAAAGGGGGCCAAAGAGGAAATAGAAGAACCTAAAGAGCCATTTGGAGGGAGAACTTGATATGCTTGACAATGCTTCTGATGTCGAACCATGCCACATTGGGAAAATAGGACTCCACAACTAGAAAAAGGAACGTGTGAAGGGCCCCACCCCTACCCCCAAGGGACAAGGAGACATCAAAAAGGTTGCAAGCCACTTGAGGAACTGAATCAAAACAAGAACCTAAGGGAGGCCCAAAAACTAAAGAAGGAAGGGCCTCCATTGTGTTGAAAGATAAGGAACAAAAATGGAAAAAAAAAAGGTGGGGGAAGGAAATAAAGCCAACCAAAAAAAAACACCTACCTTAGACTACCACGTTGCTCCCACCTTAAACCCATCCCTTCCTGCCATCTTTAGGATACCTCCTTAATGCATTGATGCACCTCCTACTGTCATTAGGATCCGGCTTTAAACCTATGGTGCACATTCTTTCTTATAATCAGGTGCTAGAAGATTCTTACCCTCAAGCTCTTCTTTCTTTCTTCAAAGACTCCTCACAATTATCATCTATAACCAACCCTAATTTGAGCTCAAGAATCAATAGCTCTATTGGTGTTGTTGCGCATGTTAGTGGGGTTTTTGATGACACAATTACTAGGGTTCAAGCCTCTACAACTCCTCACCTCTTTATAAGTTGAATGTCATGTACCTACCACTATTGCCTCTATGTGTTATGATGCAAGCGTGTGAGCAATGATGTGTAGTAGCATGGAATTCTATTGCTATTGTTGCAATGCATGTTAATCATGTCTTTAATGCTCCGAAACATTTGATAAAAAAAACCCAATTGAACATCAAACAGAAAAAATCGAATTAAGTTTTTTTTTTCCCCCTTTTGTTCATTTAATCAATGCACATTATGTTTTTACATCACAACTAGCTCTTTCTTCCTTGGCGTTGTACTTTTAAATCCCCAAGCTCTTTTCTTTTTGTCATGGTGTAAACATGTGAACAACGACACCAAAAACTCTAATTCCAATGACAAGTTATTGGAACTAGTATGTGGGGGACTTTTTGGAATCCTTCATATGGTCATCCATGGACCATTCCAAAGACAATTTTAAAAATAACTACCTCATTCTCAAACCTAACTATTTCATTTCTTTTTTAATAACTATTTCCCACCTTTCCTAATAAATACCTCCATATTATAACTACCTCACTCTTTTCCCCTATCCACCAACATGATATAAAACAAAAATTAACATGTGTCTTTTCATGTCCATGAAATGTATATTAATTTAAATTAAATTTGACATTGAGGTAAATAATGATGAGTTATTGAAAGCCATATGAAAACATAAGAAAAAATAAAATAGTCAATTGTCATTGGTAGTGCACAACAGCGTAGAGCTCTAAATACAATAATAAGACTTTAAAGTTGGGGACAATTGATTCCCATCTTTTTTTTGGTGACACTTAGGAAAATATTTGAATGATCATGTAGGGGTTGATCATTTTTAGTAAAGCCTAATAAACATACAAAGAGTGTAAGAATGAATCATGGAAAGAAGAGTCCCAAGAAAATATCCTTCCCTAATTGCCAAAATTGGTGGATAGGCATTAAGACATTTGCAGCGAGTGAGATTAATTGCCGTTGCATGGGAATGATCTTAAATCCTTGAAACCATGTAGAATAAAATTGGATCCTAATTCAAGAGTTAGAAACCAAAGAAAACAAAAGGTTTGTTTGCAAGGAAAGCATTTATGAAGCCATTGGAAATCCATCGCAAGCAAATATTATATCCAAGTTTTAGCATTACTACAAGGACTTCAAGGAATTAGTTTTATACACAATCAAAGTCAAACACAAAATACATTTCATGTTGTCACAATCTTCCAATGTATAATGACAATCATCATTTGTGTAGCAAAAGATTTTCTATAACCACACAATCACTAAGGACTTCCATTTATATCAAAAGAAAACAATAAACTTATCAAGTTTTTTCTCCAAGAGCATCACAATTTCTGACACTCTAGTTCCAACCAGGGCTCCATGTTCAACAACATAAAAGTGACATCCAAAAGTCTACATATAGTCTCTAAAAATAATATTTGCAGCCTCTACCTAATAACTCAAAAACTACTAAAAGCTAAACATTACATATTTGTGACATATGTAATGTTTGGGTGTGGTTCAGCCTATGATCCCCACACCCTCATTGGTGCATTCCTAAATGCAAGAAAATAGTTTCACAAGTTGGTGTGAAAGCACATTACAAGTTAGTCACTTTAGGCAAAAAAAAAAATGATGTATAACTAATTCTAGTGACAAGAAATTTTGAGGAATTAATATATGGGAGATTTTACATAATCCTTCATATAGTCCTCACTAAACGATTGATTTTTCATAATTTTTGTACAATTATCCCTGGACAACTCCAAAAGAATTCATACTTCAATTCCAATCCTAACTATCTCACTTCTTTCCTATTAACAACCTTCTATACTTATAACTATCTCATTCCTTTTCCTTACCCACCAACATGCATATGAAAAGTCAATTGACATGTACCTTGTCATGTACATGATATTTATATTAATTCAAATTAAACTTGACTTTGACATAAATAATGATGAACTATTAGAAATTATATGAGAACATGACAAAAGAAAAAAAAGAAAAGTTGATTGTCACTAGTGGACAACAACAGAGAGCCCAAGTATGATACTCCATACATTGATGCATTATTCCTAAAAGTGGGCAACTAGGTTCACTAGTTGGGGTGAAAGCATGTCATGGGTGGGCCATTTTAGGCTAAAACAAATTGTTGCATAACTAATATGATAATTTGTAATAAGCTTGTATCTTGATGGTAACTTATGGCAATCAAAAAATATTTGGAATGTGCATGACAACTTGTGAAATTGGCTATTCAATTTAAGTCAAAACTAATTTTGATCCAACGGTCGAATAAAGAGGATCAAATAAATTCAATGTACACATCAAATATTATGCACATTTTGATAATTTAACAACCATAGGTTCTCATGTTTATGATTCATGAAACATTAGCAAACAAAAGAAGATTGCAAGACTAATACAAAATCCACCTCAAAATGTCTTCCCTTTTCATATGAAATTGTTAAATTATGAAAAATAAATTGAATGTAATGCCCTTATGGTTTACAGATGGAAAACACACACATTTGATGATTGAAGTGCTAAGCACATTTCATACCAAATCAGAAACGGGCATGAGAGCAAACAAACTTGCAGTTGAAAATGGAGCTTTATTTGACTCTTGTGGAGCTTGGTTCACAAAAGTAACCAAACTGATTAATCTTTCATTCATCATCATTCTGATCCTTGAATTGAAATTTGAAGAGTATAACTGCCCCAATATAATAATCTGATGATCCTTTCTTTCAAACATACTTGGCATACAACAAACCTATCATGGTAAGATCATCAACATATAATGCAACGGGGATCAAAAAACAGTCACTCTAGTATTCACCTCCACCAAACACATGTGGGTGGATATATTTCCTAAAGCCCGACCAAAACCCGAACATTACACATGTCACATATCTTTGACCAATTTCCCCCTCAATCTCTTGCAACACAGGTGAGATATATGATCATACTTTCTTAGCTGATATCAAGTTTTCAGACATATGGATGAAAGAGGAACATTGAGCAAACAACATCCAACTGTATTCATCCAAACATTACCATTTAAATTAATGTGGGTGTGGCAAATGTCATCCAACGGTACAGCTAGACTACACCGTGTCAACCGGTTTGTGCTGACAGGTTGGATTCTTGTTTACTTGATGACATTCAGCTTGAATTGGGAACACCATAGCCAACTTGGAAAGCTTCCACCAACCACACATGCTATGTACTATGAAATGGTCAAGCCCTTCCGATCATGTTGGATAATGCACCAGGGCGAGGCTGTTTGGGCGAGCTACGCAATGCACCCAACATAATGGAAAAGGGCAAAGGCCATTCCATGACAGTAGGGTCTTGGGTGGCAGGTTCAAGGATTCTAAAAAGAAATTCATGCTCAACAGATATTTTGGTCATTATTGCAAGTATATGATAATCACTGGAAGATCATGTCAAACATTGTAGTCAAGAAAATGACATAATCTGCCACCCCAGACCTTAATGTTACATATGAGCACAGGAATGACTCATACCTGAATGAATTGTTGTGCACTCACTTCTTTCTGAATCTTATTCCTAAGTTTCTGTTGCATAAGAAGCACAAAACTTGTAGCAGCAACCAATTGGATGGCCCTAAAGCACTGAATTCTACAAAATTGGTACACACTGTTGCAGAAGAGAAGTAATTCTTCAAGTTCATGGCCTGCATCTGACCCAAATGCACATAGATGGTCTTGAAACTTTTCCATCTAACAAATATTCATAGAGAAACTTCCATGCCCACATACTTGTGGTACACACATGTAGCCTATTTCAAAGTCAGGTTTAGAAAAAACACATCAAGAAGACACCCAATGAAGTGATAATAACTGAGAGAGGACTTCCATAAGAGAGGGAGGTTCCTCATCCTCCTCATTTCTTGCCCTGACAAGAACCTGGAAGCCATGTTTTCAATATGGCTACTGATGGAGCACTATGGGCTGTCCAACAATGGTTCTCCTTTTACCTCTCCTTGCAGCACCTTTTGAAGTTTTATATTTCCATGTACCTGACTGAAAGGTAGCTCTCTACTTGTCTCACGCCTTCTGTGTTTGCATTGAAGCATCACGAAATTTTGATTTACAAGCCATACATGGTCGGTGCAAAATCTAACTATGATAAGGATATATGAGACCTGATCTAGATGCTGTGGGATTGCACTGCAAGGCTTTGCAGGAAGGTTTGACCACTACATCTCAACTCTGAAATCAGACAAAGTTTGCAATTACCCAAGCCTCTACATAGCAGGAAAGACCTGCCTCAAATTTTTCTGTTGCTTCAAAAACGGTAGCATTCTATGTCTTCTGCAAGGTCACATCAGATCACCGGATGTCAAATATTACCAGTGCACCATACATCAACGAGATTGCACTGAAAACTTCCCAAAAATGCTTTGAAAGCACTGATGATTATGTCAGTCCCAGCAATGAAGGCAAATATGACCAGACCTCACTAGCAAAGACCTCAATCACATGGGTCCAAAATGATCTGTGCTTCATAAGAGTACATTTATTAGAATCACAACTTAAAAAGAAGGTTCTAGCTTAAAATCAGTACAACTAGGTCCAAGGGATTCCACTAAAATACAAATCCACTCACCCCTTTCAGAGCCTCACCATTGATTAAAGATGGACTAGAATGGCCAACCAAGATACTCTTCTGAGTCTTCTTGCTGTTTGTGTAAGTCCTGCTCCATCATCGTGCTGTTTGACTTCATTTCTTGCTCAAGACCTGCAATATAGTTTAACCCCACAAGCAGCTCTGTGATGGCTGACTCAGTCTTCACCACGTCTGCAAAATAAAGGGTTTGAAGGAGAAGTATGTTGGTTCGGGCAACCACTTGTTGCTGTTCAAAGTTGTGCTCTGACTGCCATCTTATCATGTTGTGTGCCAATGGGGCCAGCCAGATCAAGAGTCTATCCAGTGTCTCCCTCCAATCTGCAGCAATTCTAGGGTCAAAAGTCTTGTTGTTATCACAGAGTCTTGAAGATGCTCGTAGCCTTGACCGTAGAGCCAGTCGCACACTTCTTGGCAGCATGCCGTAAAGATCATCACGTATTTCCTGATCAATGAGATGAGGATACCTTATCATTTTTTCAAGGATGATGACCACATTGGCATAATGCAACGCAAGTGCAGCACCTCCCAGTGTTGACCAGGGCACCATTCGATGCCTACTTTTAGGGTCAAAAAGAAGTCTAACATTGCAGCCATTAAGAAGTACAGCTGAGTCACGCTGGGATTGCCCTGGTTGGATGCTATGGCTGTTTGCATTAGGCAGACCAGAAGTGAACAAATCAGTAGTTTCTGCCTGCACTAAATTTGATGTAGGTGGCCTTTCAAAGAATTGCACAGTAGTATTTTCTGAGATTAAAGGACCTGCGGATGAGGGGGAACAGGATGCATTTTGAACACTAGGAGAGTAGCAAACAAAAGAATGTCTTCGTTGGGTGAGATGTGGACCTGAAGAGAGATTGGGAGAAGGAGATGGGCGATCTTCACAGTCCCCATGAGGGGCAGTAGTAGTCTGAGAGGTTAAGCTGGAACCCACAAGGCTTGGACCACCATCTTTGGCACAAGCACTAGACCCCAAAGGACTTATTGACTGAGAGACAGAATCTACCCTACAAGAAGAATGACGGACAAAAGCTTCAGATGTGCCCTTTTGGTGTGACAGTTGGGAGTTGAAGGATGCAGGCTGGGAGCTAGACGTTAAAGAAGAGTTTGGCCTGAATGCAGGGAAGTTCTGAGAGGATGTTGTGCCATTCTGCTGGTGAGGAAACACATGTGATAACCCCAGCATGGGGGAACCAAACACACTGACAATTCTTGCATGTATGGTGCAGACAGTTCTTGCCAACAGACTAACTATCTTATCATAAGTGCAATTCCACAAAGACAAGTCCCTTACATACTTGATCTCTTGTCTTTGCCACAATGCTTTCTGTTCCATAGCACTCACAGTCTCACTGCTGTCAGTGGCAATCTCCTCCTCAGACTCTTCCTGCTGCAGTCTATGAACAGCCTGCTCCAAATTGGCAAGAGCCTCCAACTCTTGGTAAAGGTTTGCAGTAGATACAATGTACTGCTCCATCTTCTTCATCTTTTTATCCATTTCCTTGACTGGAAATCCCAGAGCTCGTGCATCGATACTCTGCTGAAGTATATCATTGTAAACATGCTCAAACCCTTGCAATGTTGACTCTTGGCATCTCTGGCCGAGGCGAGCAACTGCACTTGCTAAAGCTGCCAAATCCTGCAACTTCTCCATACACGCTAGAGTTAAGAGAATAGATTCATTATCAGACACTAGGTTCAACACACCCTCTGCTTTAATGACCTCGGTCCGCAGTCTGAGGATTTCATGATCACTCAGCGATTGCCAGAGGGAAATGCTCTTGGACATCACATTCGCTACTTCAAACGCAAGAATCCCTATCTTAGCTTTCTCCGCTTTGTTATATGTCAATCCCTTCTTTTTGGTTTCAGCCGCGAACCTCCCTGCTGCAGCCTTGATGGTGCTCACTTGGCTCCCCATAGCCCTTACACGCAAACTAGCTATGATGATCTGTGCCACAGTCTAACCTCCGTCATCTGCACCGACTGACCTGGTGGCTCCCGTCCCTCACCCTCCTAGAAGCCTGCTAGACACACCTCCACACCAAAGCTCCGAAACTGGGCCCTAAACATTTTTGATACCCCTGGAGCTCGACAGTTGTTGTTCATCATATCGCCTAGCAACCCCCTCCCTCCATCTCGTGCTCCTTGGCTCCCTTCCGTCCGTCCTTCCTTCCTCCTTCCTTCCTCTCACATGGCTCTTCTCAATCGCCTTCTATGGGTTTGCTATCCACACCACTTCATTCCTTCACACTTAAGGACATGAAATGCAACTTCACAAGCTCCGATCCCCTTTTCCCTTATCATCTTGTTCTCATACTGGATTCCTCCATCTCTTGGGACAGAAAAGCTTGAACTCTCAACCCCAGCTGCTGCTCCTGCATGTTTCGACTGCCATCAGCAAGAGCGATCTGCCTTCAACTTCACCCACCTATGTATGATCCTCCTCCTGTCCAACAACTGTGCATCCCATGACACCTTAAGCTCAAAACAGACATCTTTTGTAAGTAGTAGTTCGATCGCACGTGAATCCAAAAGGCAGGGCAGGCAGCCATAGCCCATGTGTTTGCGTTGTCTTCTCTTCTCCCTTCGTCTCTCTCTTCTCGACTCTCGCGCTTCTCTGCCTTCGTGCGCGCTTCGCTCTTCTCTCCTCTCTCCTGCCCATTGTTCACCCCGTCTGCCCTCAATGCTTTTTGAGGAATTTTTTAATGTAGCCTAAATGGCGATCATACATAGGAAGCAGGGTTTTGTTTTTCTTTTTTCCCAATTTTGTGGTTTTGAAAGTTTGTCAAAAAATTTGGCCATTTTTTTGTCACCACAGTGCTAAAATTCGCCTAAAAAAAAACCCTGTCAGGAAGATGTCAAAAATAAGGCGATCAGCCCTAGGAAGATTTAGCCAAATCTGGATGTAAAATTTAAACCAGATATGAAATAATTCTTTTTAAAAACTAACATTCTTTATTTATGATTAGGCACTGAAAATCATATATATATAGCAGGCGAGTTTTTTTTTTTTTTTCCCTCACTTCTGGCGATTGAAACCCTTTGAAGTCACTTCATCTATTTCTTTTTTAATTCGGCTTTTTGGCGAAATTTCGCCAGTTAAAAAAGGGGCTGTCTGCTGTCTGCTGTCTGCCCGCGGACCTTTAACCTACCATGCGACGCAATGCAGTTTGTTGTTTTTTGGTAAATGATGGATGAATGCCGGAAGCACTAACAGATGAATGAGGGATGGACGCACAGACAAATTTTGGCGTTTTTATTTATAAACAGCTAGCTAGCTGCTACCTACTCCCTACCTACATTAAGAAGTTTTATAAATTTTCCTCTGTAATTTTAGTGGGCTTATTATTATCATATCTGAAGTACACCTGCCTATCTTTATTGGAACAATTTGTAATATCTTCAGTTTGGTCCCGTATTTTGAGGAATGTTGACGAGGTGCTATTGTGAAATTTTAACTTAATCACTCCGAACTTCATGGATTATTTCTTAATTTAACTTTTTCTAGTTTGAAATGAAGTCCAAACTTTGAACTTGCCACGAGGGCTTGCGGGGAAGAGAAAGAGTGTGTGTGTGTGATGGGCTGCTTGCTCAAAGTTCCCCAAGTTCCTATGCATTCCCCAAGCGTTTCCCAACAGCAACACATTTATCCCATATCCTTTGCCCAGAATTTTTACCCTTGTAGCCTATATAAGTAGACCAAAGGAACAGTTCACATATTGTTTTACTTTGGTAGAGTGCATAATGTGAGTAATGTTTTTTGGTGATGAATCATGGGTCAATGATAAAAAAGAAAGAGCACATCGACTAAAGAAAAAAAAACACACACACTTTGGAGGCACCTTCACAACAAATAAGTGAAACAAAAATGAAGTACTTACTTGGGAATGAGATTGACATGTGTCTTGGATCTATTTCTAATTTCCAAATCTTGTCTAGGCTGAAAGCTAAACTTGATGAAGCATTGGGTGGATTTTTGTACTGTAGTTAAAGGGGTGCACACACTTTTTCCTCCACGAAAACACAGGCAGTTGGAAGAACACAATGCCAGTTTCTACACACATTTCATTTTTCAAAACACTTGCTTTCATTTTTCAAATGATACCTGGTGGATTTCACACGATTAAAAAAATCTAAAATAAATAAATAAAAATCTGCCCAGTGTTTTAATGGAATCAATGCCACACTCAACTTCACCTTGCGTGAGCCTGTTAGTATTCCATTAAAGCCCATAGCCTCAAGTTTTGCCCTACAATAAAAATGTATCATTCGGCTACCAAGGTCATGGAACATATGAGCATTCAACTTCATAAGAGGCTTCAATGTGTTTGCCAAAAATAAAAGTAATAAGGAAATCCAGGTATTGGAGTATGGAGTTATTGAAATGGGTACTCAACTAATTACCCTAGGGATGGGTCCTTCAGTTTGACCATAGCTTGTAGTTCATTCAATTCAATCATTCATTGCAATTCAGCTCATTCAATTCATTCATGGAATGGCAATGATATGAATGTGGTGGAAAAGAGAAAGGAGCAAAACAAAAAAAATCCCCCATCATGACCTTAGGGAAATATTTGACTCTGCAATCATGAAAACATGTGTGAAAAATTGAAAGACATCCAATAAATGAGTTGTAAGAAAAAGTAAAAAAAAAGGCTATCATCTTAAAAGTTGTGATGATGATCAAGATGCAAAGATTTATGGTTTCCTTCCTTTTTCCCTTTTTTCTCCCTTTTTTCTTCCATTTTAAAAGTAATTGAATCAATTTTTATATTATCATATTCTTACGGTTCCCAAGCTTCTTGTGATAATTGTTGAAATCATTCCAAAATGGGAATATATATATATATATATATATTCTTTAAATTTCCTTTTTCTCCAGATGATGGGACTGGAAATGCTGACATTTCCACTACAAACCAACAACCTAAGTTACCTAGTAGCCCAAATCTTTTGAGCTACAAGTGAATAAATGTACATTAGAAAATTACCATTTGGACCACAATTGCCAATTCTCTTCGTCATAGAGTAGTTTTTATATGGATCACAAAACATGTAGTTGCCATTGTTAACTTTTAAGTTATCACCCAAAAGCAATGATGTCATTAATTTGGAAATTATCATGTATGTCAAAAATTGAGTTCCAATTAGCATTACAGTAATATACTCGGGTGTAATATTTGGATTAGTAAACAGCATCAAATGAAAACATTTTGATTTGATGCCCATAGTCCATACAACATTATTTCATGAGGTCTTCAGTGCTTTTGTTTGGTTGATTCATTGCAACACTTTAATTTTGATTGCTGTATGTATGACAATAATATGTCAAATAAAACATATCCAACTTCTACCTTATGATAAATGTAGCTTAGCAACAAGCCAATTGCCAAAGTGGTTGATATTTTGGTCAATTTGGAAATTATTTGAAATTCACTTCAATACCATACCTTATAACATACCTTCCTAAAATTACCCAAGGGTCACTAAGTCAATTTATTCAACAAAAATGACGTGGGTGAAGCTTTGGGCAATGGGGAAGATTGGGCATCCACAGCACCTTTTACATTGGTTGAAAACTGATTGGGCCAAAAACAATAGCCCTATGAAATGCACTCTAATGCAAAGAGCCATTTGGTCACCTTTAGTTGGCAAACCAAATGCTATCTTTGAAGAAAAGAGAATTTAGTAATATTTTGGTTCATATTTTACATTCATATAGTGAATTAATTTGGGTTATACCTCAAGCACTATTGGTATTAAATCTGGATACTATAGCCTAGGGTCAATTTTCCACTTTGACAAAATAAGTTTTTTTTTCTCAAAAAATTAATTCGTCTTTTAAATTTGAAATTCTTGAATTTTCCATGATCTACTGCAATATTGTCATATGAGTAGTGAAATTATTCAGAGTGTAACCTATGATAATTATGATGATTTTCAACATGGCAACTTCATATTTTCACAAAAATTCATTTCATTGTTTTGAGGATTATTTAATGATGAAACTGACCTTATGGTACGGTACATGCATTCTTTTTCATTTCTATCAATGCAATTCAACTTATGACAATTTGGGCTTTTCAAATAACTTACAGTAAAAATATTATCCTAAGTTTCTTAGGAGTCAACTTAAGGTGCCTATACAAAATTCACATTAGGATATGTATGTGTGTGTGGGTGGGGGAGATGGTGTCGTTAGATGTAAATCTAGTCCAAAGGAATGGAATGAATATGTTATATTTCCATATTTGTGAGTAATATGGATTGGAATTAGCTTTTGGAATGAGCACAAATTTGCAAATATATTTAGGGAAATGTGTTATAAATGGGTCTTTGTCATGGAGGGGGAAGAAAAGCATTGTAATTTGCAACCTATTATTTATAGTATGTTCACACCTACTGTGAGTAACCCTGAAACTAATGCTAGTTTGACACTAGGTGTAGACATGTTAGACTCTAGGTAGTGTTAGTTAACATGTTAATATTAATGTCAGGGTTAAAAAAATTTAAATGATCTAAACCTTAATGTAAACTAATGTTAAGGATTTAAAATGTTAATTGATTAGCATTAGGTGTGAACATATGTTTAGAATCTCAAGCTACTATTTATTGGTCTGTTTTGGTGTAATGCTTTGATAATTCATAAATGCTTTAAGAAACTGTATATTTTACATTTGTTGATTAGTGTAATTGGATGAGAATATCTTCCAAGTTCCTATTGCTGGATAACATCTAATTCATAATTTAAACATCTTTGGTGGTGCAAAATAAGTTATATGTGTGTATGAGTTAAAATGCACTTGAAGAATACAATAAAAATACAAAGATTATGTTTTCAAGTTTCCCTTTTCTTTGCTTTATGTTTCAGCACACAAAGGTTTAGAGTTTAGACTTTCCCATATAGCCAATTTTTGAAATATCTTTATAACTTTTGCAGTTGCTCAAGTTCACTGGAAACCAACACGTTACCATTTTGGTAACAAACCTTAATCAAGGCACAACAATTGGGGCCACAGTGAACCAGCACCCACCAGCACACCATCCCCTGATGATGCCCATTATTACTTAGTTATGGATGAACCTCGACTGAGTTAATAATTGGTTTCACCTTGGTAACCAATTATGTAGGAAGTAGGTCTCATATATAGGTAGATAGGTAGGAAAATAGGTAATTACTAGGTAATTAGATGGTTTATACACAGGTTAAGGGCTGTATTAACTACTTACCTACTAACAACCCATAAGCATGTTGCTAGGAGGTAGGTAGAGAGAAAAAAGCAAGTGACCTAAACACCATAGTTAGCTAGGGAACTGAACCCAACAGAAAACTGTTTCCTCATCACTTACCATTCATCCTTCATGGTGTGCCGGTGGGTGCGGGTTCCCTGTGGCCCACAATTGGAAGCAATTTTTGTGTATAGAGTTGAGAATATTGTGTTCTAACAAGCAAGAGTGACCCTCTTCTGCCCCCTCACGGCCCCCTCCATCCTTAAATTTCAATGGCCCATCTGGCCTTCACCTGTCAAAGACTACTCCAGAAACTACCCTTCACATTGAAAGATCTACAGATGTGCCCTTCATGAAAACGAAGACACAGAAATTACCATTCACATTGAAAGATTGACCAAGGAAGTGCCCTTCATGAAAAAAAAAAAGAAAAAAAACAAGACCTTATACTGGAAATGTATTGAAGGCTCATCAAAAGTTACATATCTTTCATACCCCTTCTGCTTAAATCTATCTATGAAGGAAGGTAGTTTGTTTTGTTTTGTAGTTATGAGATCCACCAAATCAGGATGCTTTAGATCGTGTTCTTGGTGTCTTTGGAAAGCTCTCAACGAGGAGGGGTGCCTGGGCTTGGTTCCATGATGTTTGGACTTGTGGTGCAAAAAGTTCTTGAATATTGAATGATTTCTTCACTGAAATTTCAATTAAATCGTAGCTGAAAATTTCGGAGGAATTGGAATGTGCCTTTGGTGTTATTGGAAAGATGTTGATGAGGGCAGGATTTAATAGAATTTATTTGGTAAGATTTGGATTCAGAATGTGGGAGATATTGATTTTGAAGTGATTTCTACCGCTGAAAATTTGAAGAAATTCCCAAAAACCAAGTTTTGGAAGGAAAAATCAATTGAGGACGTGGTAACACTTGGGCCAACGACACAGGCCACACTAGTATGAATAAAGTTACATATCTCTTTGAAATGGAGAAAATGTTTGCCTATCATAGTTACATGTCTTCAAAGACGCTCCATCTTTCTCATCTTTCCATAGAGTGGATATATCTGCACCATGCAAGATGAACAGGACAGATCCATCTTAGATCATCCTTAAATTTGAAGCCTTCAATGCCCTTGAATGGCATCTATGGCATCCATGGCACCAATCACAATCACATCATCGGCAAAAGAATGTGGGACCCTTCACATGTGAAAGCCAACTCTTTTTTGCCAATCCTTAAATGTCAACAGCACTTGTTAAATAAAAACTTCACATAATTTGATATGAATCTCAAGACATGTTCTTTTGAGTCTAGACACGCTTGATGTTCTAATATGCGGCTCACTTGTTGGGCCTGCACCAACATTGCTTGACTGGGAACAAAACTATTTATTAAGGAAGGTCTGTTGTTTGTCTTTGTTTGTCACATTGAGATCTCCCAACCCACAGTGCCCCCTGGTGCTCGTGATATTGTTTGAAAGCCCTTGATATGTAGGGGTGCACCACGGTTTCATAATATTTTGACTTCTGGTGCAAGAATTTTGAATATTGAAAATTCAATCAAATAAAAAAAAAATTAACTCATGGAAATTGGTACACATTCTTGGTATTGTTGACAAACTCAATGAATATGTTTGTATGGAGGTGGCTTCATATTTTTAGACCTAAGTTGCACGAGAAATTAAATTTTAAGTAAATTTTGTCATTGGAAATTCAATAAAAATTTAAACTTTCATTTTTTGAAAATTGAATTCGAGACACAGGTTAAAGAAGATGTGCTCAATAGCACAGGCCACACTAGTATACATTCTAGATGTGAAACAAAAGAGGGTCTTTGAAAATATGTATCTCACATCTATTGGAGATCATCAATGGATGGATGATAATGTACCTCAAATATGTAATAATATATCATCAACACCAAATGTCACCAGAGGACAATGTAAGAGTTATGAAAGATGATAATCCTTATATATCAATTAAAAGAAAATGACAATGAAACCTTGCCAATCATAACTAAACCAAAGAACCCAATAAAGGGGCAATACAAGGAACAAAATGGAAGGACCCACTTCCAAGAAGACAAAAGAACCACTTAAGAAGGTGAACCACAAGGGGAACATCAAGTTCCACAATCCCTCTTGTCACGAGAAGCATATCAAATAAAGAAAGGGAAAGACCTCATGAAAGGAGGTTTAACCTAGAAAAACCTTCACCTACTACAATAGCATGTTCTAAAATAGAAACCACCTATGCATGTTGACAACACCTTCTGCTTATAAAATTCATGCAAAATTTAGAAACAAAGGCCTCTAGTCCTTTCACTCCCACACCATATTGGCACATCAATGAAAAAACCCATCTGCCTGTTGCTATACATATATGAAAACTTTTACAACTAGAAAAAAAAACATGTCCGTCAAAAATTAACTAAAATAAAAACCATTCACTGCTTGAACCACAACTATCACAACAACCCCATGAAAAAGAACAACCAATGAAACTAAATAAACTCAAATGGGGTCAACAATGACAACATTTACCAATGTTCAAACACCATTGAATGATAATGTCAACCTAATGGTGCAAAGTCTACAAGGTAGAGGGCAAAAAGACATGGGTCTAGTTTCACAAAAAGAAAAAAGTTGCAAAAACACAAGGTTGAATCAACTTGAGTTTGGTCAATTTCAAGCCGCAAGGTTTTTTTGTTTTGCCAACCTTTTGGTTTGCTAAAACACACATGCATCAAAATAATTCAAATTTAGTCATTGCAATGGAGAACTTGCAACAAAAAAAAAACATTTTCCAAATTGTTCCACATCATTAAAGAGGAAACCATTAGTTCAAATGGTCACAACTGACAACCCAACTAGAAAATCTAAATCTATCAGGTAGTAACATAATTTTATTTTCACCCTTTTATTCATTTGGCAAAGAAAATTTACATTAAAATAATCTGCAAATGTAAATTCATATTTGTGTCCATAATTGTTTCCAATTCCAAATTATGTTATCTATATGATATTTCCAAAAATCGTCTTATTGTTCATGTAGGAAAAAGATTCTGCATTGGTGTAAGATTTGCACATTAAAAATTGGCTTGAACTTGACCCCCTACATGAGTGACATCTGGAATACTATCTATGCATATGATGGATGGTCATGTTTTGTAAAAAGTGCATGCATCTAGATGATAAGTTCTAAGGTAAAACCTCCCATCACCAAAGGTGTATTTATCATTGAACACCTTCCAATATTTTCCTACTCTAGTCAAATTGAGCAAGTTTTGTGTCATTGGATGCATAAACTAGAGGGCTACAAATGTTTTTGGAGTGTCTAAAGTAAAGGAACAACACAAAAAAACATAAGAAGAGAAGAGGATGAATGATAGTTTGCTTCAAAGTTTTTGAAAAAATAGCTTTAGACCCGTCTCTACATCCAACCTCATATCTTCTTCATTTTAATCCATTTTGAGTTATTTAAAACCCGATGGGTGCACCAATTAGGGTTTTATAAAACTTCTTTATATTTTAAAAGCAAAGATGCAACGATCAAAGATCTTAAATTTGAAATTCTAATTTGTTTTAAGTCAACCATCATTTGTCACTGAACCCCCTTACACCAAACACCCCATATCTTGCCAACTCTTTTGTCAAATTGACATGTTTTTGCAATGTTGGAAGCATCAAATGAGGAAACATAATGTTCTTTTACCTTTAGAATCAAAGGAACAATGTGTGAGGATTCAACCTTGTTTAATTTTTTAATTGTTCACTCACCAACCTATTTACCCTAGATTGAATAAGTGAAGTTTTTAGTTTGATGGTTAACCCTACCATATAGGGCAAAGTCATTCACAATGAACTAGATGTTTCTCTTTTGCAATGACTCCTTTATCACCTCTTGAATTCCATTATAATTTATGTATGTTGAAACCAACTTGCTATCACTTGTTGATCAAGACATTTGTAATTAGCTACTCTTGGTCTACTTGCACAAATCCTTCAATTACACACTTTTCATTGTTGAAAGCAACAACAACTTAAATCTCATTTACAAATATCTAAAGCTTTCCACAATGTAATCTTCCAATTTCAAAAGATATATTTGAATAGTGAATGGTGAAATTGTTTCTTTTATTCTATTATTTTTATTTAAGTTGAATCCCACATTGAACAACATTTTTATAAAGACATATTTTCACATGATATGAAGTTTTAAAAATTGCTTCTACCCCTAATGAACTAGCATACTAAGTTGCACCATTTTCATCTAAATAATGAAATTTTAAATATTATCTTAACCTAATAGGAGTGTGGAGGTATTGACTATTAGCACAACTGTTACATATTCTCTAGAGGGCCAATTGTCCACATAAGCTTCCTAAATAATGTCTTAGACAATCGTTGGAAATGAAAGATGAAATGAATAAAAGATGAATGTTTATGAATGAACTTCAACATCTTGTGGTGTCTTTATTGTTTAATGACTTCTTCATTTCTTTACATCTCCTTGGACTATACATTAAGACCATTTACACCAAAAGGTCCTACATGCAATCCTCTAATGTTTCATGGGGTGATCACCCAAATCATTTGATATTTTTAACCACCAAATGCACTCTCACCATTCTTATCCCATACATACATACCTTCCATTTTGAAAAACTTGGCTTCCCATTCGTGAGATCACATCACAAGTCTTGTTAGTCCCACTACACACTCTTTTGTGTAGAGTGGGGGTTTAGGGTACAAAGTGTCCAACTTGGTCCCTAAAGCACTTTGTCCAACTCTATTGTGCTCTCTATATACATGAAATATGAATCTTTTCCACCCTAAGTGATCCTCTGAAGTTTCCATGCGGTACTAAAGGACTGCACTAAGGAAGTTGCAACCTCCAACTTTTTTCAAAGACTTTGAAAGAAACAAACAGTCAACCCAATTATGTGCTCAAATTGGAATTTCCCAATGTGCAAACTTGTGAAGCATATTTTGTTGTTTAATTGCATGTGAATCATTGCATGTGAATCAAAGTTCAAGCAGAAAAGGAATAGGTAGCTTTTAAAAATTAAAGGCAGAACCAAAAAAGCTCCTTTACATTATGCCCACAAAACTGAGAATTTCAAAGGATTCCATGCTTCTCTACTCATGGCAACTACCCCCAGCCTTTCATCTTATCCAATACTGATTTCTCCTACCTTCAATCCTACCTCCAAATTTGGTCATTTCTGTCATTCAGTAGAGTTATCCATAAAGGACCCCAAGCTGGGGGTACTAGGCATCAGTTTTGTCAAAACTAGGGATGAAATCGAAAGTCAGGATGAAAAAAAATACACATTAAAAAGAATGGGAAGGGACCAAACTGGTTTTCTCACCTAAATTGGTGCTCACGTGAGTTTCAACCCCAGTTTTGGATTTCTCTTGCCTTCACCTTCAATGCCACTCAAATTCTTCATTCAATCAACTCTTGTCAAAATACAATCCTGCAAAATCTTGTGAACTGATATCCAATTTCATTAAACAGTACCCAGTTTCACTCACTTTACCACTACATTCAAACTGGGGATGCAACAGGGGTTGCAGGGTCAAACTAGGGGCCAAAGACAGGGTGACTCTAAAGATAATCATAGTATCTGTCTCACAGTGTATACTTTACACCCCCTTGGTACCTTCACCTTTTGAGTGAGGCCTCTTAGGGGTCATATTAAGCCCAAAAAATGTTAGATTTGAACTTAGAGACCAAGATTTAGTTTCGAGATGGGATATTTGTAATCTTAAAAAATCATTTGAATGGATTTTGGGATATCATTAAGCCCAAAAAATGTTAGATTTGAACTCAAAGACCAAGATTTAGTCTAGAAGCAGGATATTTGTAATATTAAAAAATCATTTGAATAGATTTCGGGATATCATAAGCCCAAAAAATGTTAGATTTGAACTCAGAGACCCTGATTTAGTCTAGAGAAGGAATATTTGTAATATTAAGAAATCATTTAAATGGATTTTGTGATTTTCACCATGGTAACAAACCAACATGGGTGCTGGTTAACCCAAGGTGTACAGTCCGAGCCCTCGTTCATCATTTTACATGTTCCCCCAGTCATTCTTTTCTCTTGTAAAAGCCTGACCTAAATTTTTCCTTTGTATTTGCAGGTACTTCCCTGGGCAGAACTTACATGTAAGCTGAGAGGCATCTTGTGCAATCTATAAGGTCCTCTCTCAACAGCTCCATTCCTTGTAAGATTCATATGTCAGATTTAGGTCAAAATTAGGTCAGACTTTAATGTACAGGAAGGGAGGACCAGCAGGCATTCCTTTGTTTTCAGGCAGAGGGAACTGGGGCGACTGCCCTCATCCCATGCCTTTGAAACAAAAGTTCATGCCCTCTGTCCCTGCCCTGAAACAAAAAAGCTCATGCCCTCTGACCCTGCCCTGAAACAAAAGTTCATGCATTCTGGCCCTGCCCTGAAACAAAAAAGTTCATGCCCTCTGACCCTGCCCTGAAACAAAAGTTCATGCATTCTGGCCCTGCCCTGAGACAAAAGTTCATGCCCTCTGGCCCTGCCCTGAAACAAAAAAGTTCATGCCCTCTGACCCTGCCCTGAAACAAAAGTTCATGCCCCTCTGGCCCTACCCTTCCTTTTACATTATTGACATTATCTCCTCATTCCTTACCATCATAATTCCGTTAAAAGCAGGCTGCAGGTGGGGAAGCCTGAATCCCTGAATTGGAGATTCTGGCTCCCCTGCTGCCTCAAAATGAGAGAGAGAGGCAGAATTGGCACTTGCTCTGCCTGCTTGCCTGCCCAATTCTGCTTCTAGAACCTTACTTTTTTAGGTCAGTGAGGGTGCACCTGACAGAATCGACCGTCCAAAGCCCATTTCTGGTACAAAACTGGTCACAATGCTACGGAACAAAATTCAAGGTTTCCAAGGTTCCACCTTCGTAACGGTAACCTATCATGTAAATCCTCTTACTTCTCCCTCAGAATACTTACGTAAATTACCCACATAAGTGGGTAAGTATTATAGGGAAGTAGCTAATTAAGCAATGCAAGTGGTTATTATGTAAGTAATTAAGTAGGTAATGCACTTGGTGGCTTCCACGTAAGTAGATGGATGTGAATGGTTAATATTAATACATAGCTAACCACCACGGTTAAGTATGGGACAAGAATTGAACAAGAATGTGTTCCTTGCCCAGACATCGTCCTCCATCCTGCATGGTGTGCTGGTGAGTGCTGGTTTGTTGTTCATTTGGACCGTTTTTATTGATTTTAATTTTCAATTACAAGCAAAAGGGCCTTTCCAAGCACCCTTGTCCTGTGTGCAAAAGAGTGCGGGATAGATATGGGGTTAGATGATTGGCCAAAAGACATATAACACAACCCAAAAAGAAATTCTAAAGAATCAATGTACCAAAATTCATTGGTGTTGTTATATCAGTCTTCGGATCCCACCCAACCCTTTTGTACTTAAGTTCCCAATCATAGTGTTTTTTACTTGGCACTTTACACAACCTTCCAGATTCTTATGGAAATGAAGGTTGTTTTTGGAGTACCTGTTGTGAATCATGACTAAAGATCCTATAGCAGCTGCTGCTTCTGCAAAACTGTGAGGTACCTTGAAGTTGGTATGCAGAGCCCTAGCACAGCAGTCAGTCAGGCAGCAAACAGAACCAACCAACCAACTACAGTCATTTTATCCATATTATGTCACCGAGTATTTTAACATATACTACTACTACTACCTTAGCCTAGGGTCAGTTTCCGTGTTGAGAAAATGAACAATTATTTATTTTTCAAAAAATGAATTCATTTTGAAAATTTGAAATTATATAATTTTCCATCTTCTACTATATTATTGTGATATGAGTATCAAATTTTCATTTCACGATTTTGAGAATTTTATAATGATGAAACTGACCCGAGGGTAAGGTAGAGGTCTATGACGACTCCCTTATTGTTCCATTTCAGTATAGGGGTATATATACAATGTATTAAGCAAATTTCAGGGTCTAGGGTTTTTTTTTTTGTTTTTCAGGAATTTTTGTTTGTAGCCAAAGAAATGATCATCCATAGGAAGATGTAGGCAAAGTGGCAATCAAACCATAGGAAGAGGTGGAAAAAGTGACAATCATCCCTAAGAACATGTAGCCAAATCTGGCTACAAACCAAATATGAAGCACAAATCTTAACCGTTCTTCTATATTTTTGGCTACACACTGAAAACCAAATATAGAAATTTGGCAATTTTACTCTGTAAAAATATTGACCAAATTTAGATAATTTTACCATATGTTAAGACTAGGTGAAATTCCCCCCCCTTCTTTATTTTTCTAGCCACATTTTATCTTTCTACCCTTCCTATGTACAAGAGTAGTGCCTTTTTTTTGTGATTTTTTCACAATGTAGCAACAAAACAAAATGTTGTGCAATGAAACAAATGAATTTGGATGATTGTATCAAGGCCAAGTCATCAAGAATCTATGCTCTAAAAGGCCCTAGTAGCCATCTGTTTGATAATGTGAAGTGTCATCTCCACTAACTCCATTTGGCTTTTTGGATTGCCAAACACATATCCTTTGTCACCTCTCCATTGTGATTGCCCCATGCTTCAAGTTACTGGTAATGCCAATAGTACTCCAAGATTTCAATGGTAAATCATCAAAAGTAACGTGAACTACATACAAGGGATAGTTGCTAAAATGGTGACATGGATTCTATGTATGGGGTCAAGGGTGCATTAAGTTTAAGATTTGGTTCAATGTTAACTTTGGGAAAAGAAGTAGCTGCAATGGCAAATAATCTGAAGACCTTCTTGCAAGGTACAACCTCAAGCATGGAGCTCTAATTTTGTTTGATTTGCTTCTAATGTGGGCTCATTGTTTTAATTTTGAAGTTCTCATTCTCGCATTTGTTGTTGCAGTTTGTTTATTGCATTGGTTGTTCTTGTTTTTGGTGTTTTGAAGGGTGGCATTTGGGAGTGGCACAACACACAATAGATTAGAAAGGACAAACTAGGGAGGAATAATGCAAGCCACAAGTACTTTTATTTTGCAAACTTTTTGAATTATGTAGAGGTTTCTTTTAGCTTTGTTTTACCTTGTTCTTATCGAATCATCAGTGGTCAAATCCATGCAATATTTTACTATTGTAGAAGGCCAAAATTAAATATCAAATTCTATTTGGAAATCTAACGCAACCTAGTTTTCAATATGTGCTTTGCAAATCACAAATAAAAATTATGTGTTTGCACTTTGCACTCTCAGTTATTTTTTCATGTTTTCGAGCAATCAACTTTGCATACATCTTGGGACCTTCAATTGATTTGCACACAAATGTTGTTTAAGCATCATGGGTCCAAAGAAAATTTTATTTTTGTGTTCCATGTTTTTGTTTTCTAAATTGTTTACTTCTAGCTTTGGTTTCAATGTGCATTTTATGCCATTATTTTGTTGCATTTTTTCTTTTCTCCTAGTTATGGCACCCCTAAAAGTTCCTTTTGTGGGCTTCAAATCTCACCTCCTTTTTTTCACATTTTCTAATGCTAGTTCTAGCAACCTCACATCATGACATTTTGCACATCCCATCACATGTACCTGAGGAGATTTTTCATATCCTTTTGCTCTTACTACCTCTTATATTAGTTTGCCATCCAACATTATTTAGCCTCCTCTTACAATTGTAACATATGTGAGTTTGAAAGGAAAGGGTTTGATGTTGCATGAATTCACACCTACAACTATTGTTGAAGTTTAGGGTTTAGGGTTTAGGACCCACAAGGAAAGGAAAGGTGTGTTTTTGAAGGATCATGTCATTCAAATGAATCATACAATATTTTTTTATGTGCAACTTCAATATCATCATGTCGTTTACACTTAACATCACTCACCCTAAACATTGTGTTGATCGTGATGTTTTCACGTTTTTGTTTTTTTATTTGCTATTGATTCTCAATTCTCATGAGATTTCTTCTATTGTTTTTGCCATCAAATATCACAAATTGTGAGGAAAATGTTGTGCATGTTGACAAACAAATGGGTGGGTGGTGGCATTGTGATCTTGTTGTTCTCAAGTTATTAATTCATCTAGTATTAACAATTTATCCTCCAACCCAAATCTCTTTACAAACCCATAGTAAAAAACGATGATTATGGAGGTTCAAATTAATTAATTAATCAATTGTTTAATTTCCTCCTCCATGATACATCACCCTTGAGAAGAAATTGCTAGCTAATATTGGCTAGTGTGTTGTTTTTGTGGCCAGTTCATCAACAGTGGGGTTTGTTGTCAAACCTATTTACTTTGTTTGGGAGCATGCCATGGCAACATTGAGACCAATTCAATAAACAACCCCTCATAGGCTATTCTGACATTTATTCTTCATACTCTGTGGTAGCCATAAAAGTTATTGTATTCAAGTTTATGTTGTTGCCTCTTTTGATCTTACCTCACATCTCATACCCCCTTGTACTTAAAGTGTGATAGAATTTTGTTGCCACTTCAACCTAAAATAATCATTTTATTTTCACCACCAAGCTATGCACAATTATTACTTCAATTAATCACTTTTTTAGGCTAAATGTTTTTTACTTAGCCAATTGGAATGACCAACCCAAAGAAAAAATGTCACCTTGAAATACCACTAAAATCATATGGTAGCCAACCAACATGCTTGAAGAATTTGAAAAAAAACCATGTATATTAGGACCTAGGTTGTATTTTGGATAGTTTATTTTTTATATCTTATTAACAATTTGAAAATAACTTTTTCAAGGGTTCAATTCCAAGGAACATTTTTGAACAACAAAAAATGACTTGGGGAAATTTTGTGGAACTAACTTTTGGTAAAACTAGAATTAGAATTGAAACCTTAAAAATTAAACTCATAAAAGTAGATTCAAGTTCATTGATTTAAAATTTAAAAAAAATTTAATACTGACATTGGCTGAACTTTGTAAATACCAATTTCTTGTAAAACCTAGTACCTTCACAAAATTTGGTTCTAATTGGTTGTAAAATCTGATATTTTCACAATTTTCAATTTTAATGTCTTATAAAAAGTTTCTTATAAAATTTCTAGCCTTGAAAAAATGTGTACTGTGTACATGGACCCAGACCTTGCTTTTGAATTGGGCTCAAATACTTTTAAATATAAAAAAATTGCCAAAATTATAATATAGGTTTAAAGATTTGAAGAACCAAGCTCAAACTTACACTTTAAAAACCAACCAAATTTTTTTAAAGTGCCAAAATTGAGGCCAAAGGTTCTTTGAGAAAATAAACAAAAAAAATTGAATTAAACATATGTGGGTAAATTTATTAACTTATAGCTAACTTTACCAACATTTGGTATTTATACTTTGAAGGTTTGAGCCACATTTAAAACAAAAGTAATGTGTCATGCATTTTACCTATGTTATATGGTCACCATGGTTCACACCATCAATTTTAAACTACCTTTTAAATAATAACCATTTGCAACATTTAGATGTAATTATTGCAACATCTATTTTCTTGCGGAATCTGAAACAATTGGAAATTTTCAATATTATGCAGAACCAAGAAAATGTTATAAATCATTCCCGAAAATTAATTAATAGTGCATTTGGAGAATGCACTATCAAGCACAACTTGTCCTCCTTTTGATACCCCCATATGGTGAACTCTTGCGGTCATACAAAGGGCATTATGATATATGATTGGAAGAGCTCACCATATAGGGCTATTCAAAGGTAAATCCTAAGTAAACTAGTTACATAGCTAAATTCTAGTATGTAGCTTATAATTTGGTAATTTTAAAAGTTAACGGTAATAGGTGAACCCCTATTACCTCCTTTCTATTAGGGAGGTGATGTTAACTAGTTTTAGGTGCTAGGAGACTTACACTAAACGAAAGTCTGTTTTTGGACATTCATTGTAGACGCAATTTAAATGAGAGGTTTTTTTTGCACCTTCTTGTTTTGATAATGAATTTTGGACATGTTTTGTGACTAATTTTGTTTTGTATTGTAAAAATTATACATACATGTAAAATTAAGATTGTAATAGTCGGTACTTTCAAGAATAGCATTTGTCAATATTGACTGTAAGTGTGTAATCAATTTGCATGTAGATTTGTAATCTTCAAAAGTGTTTATGATTTTGTATAAAAAACTTGATCAAGATATAAATATTTAATATTTACCAACAACATCAAGGTATTCACCTTCTAAATTGATATGTAGGGTGGGCCTGCTATTTCAAAATATAGATGATTACTAATGCATTATGATAAGGATGACATTTTGATTAAATGAATTACAATGACATAGGTTGTTTTAATTAAATCATTAAACTTACATAAGCTAGATGAAAGAATTTGATTTTGTCAAAGAAGATGGCTGAATTCTGGAAGGTCCATCTAGTGATGGTGCTTGACGCATGACATCATGGAAATCATATAAAAAAGATTTAAAAACTCAATTTAGTCTTATAACACCACATCCAAAGGCTCATCCATTTTACATTATAGCAGATTTATTGCCATAAAAGTAGATCCTTATAAGTCACCTTAATGTCTATAAGTGAATCCTTCTATGATGAAAGGTAGTTTGTTTTATTTGTTTTGTCACATTAAGATCTTCTGAATCACAACTCCCCCACTATGCTTTTCGTACCTTGGAAAGCTCTTGATCAGTACGGGTGCACTAAGGTTATTTTGTTTAATGTTTAGACACATGTTGCAAGAGTAATTGAATATTGAGCATTTTTTAAATTGAAAATTCAATAAAATCTACTAAAGCCTTCAAGGAAGTTGGGGTGCACTCTTGGAAAGGGCTCAACCAGTAGGGTGTTATGAATGTAATTTTGTGTAGTTTTTAAACCTAAGGCATGGGAGATATTGAATATTGAATAATTTTTTGACCATTGAAAATTGTGCAGAAATCAAAAGCTAAATTTCTTATGAAATTTTGATTTCAAGATTAGGCTAAAGAAGATGTAATGTTTTCACTTTTGCAATTCATTCAATATTATTGATTTGCTCAATGGCACATGGCACACTAGTTAAAATGGATATCACATTTGTTCATTCTTACCATAATGTATTGCAAAATTCAAAAGTTTGACATGTAGTTACATATATCTATATATTAAGATATGTGTTTGTTGGTTTGGATGGGACCATGTTGTAACCCTCCCAAACTGCGGGCATGCTTCACTTTTGGTATCCATTGGAAAGCCCTCTGTGAGATGGTTTGCTTGTTTGTTGTTTCACAATTTCAGACTAATTGAGAAAAAGCTATTGAATTTAGAGTGATTTTTGTCATTAGAAATTCAATGACCAATAATTTAGCAAGGTTGATTTGAAGTTAACTTTGACCAAAAGAATATTGGAATGGGTAACCTTACATGATGTTTAGTACTTATATTTGGGCCACTTGCATAGGGGTTGTGCTAGTAGGTCATGAACTGCTCAATAATATGGATGTTGAAAATTGTCATCATGAATTTTCATAAGCTCTTAAAACAATCCTAAATCTTCACTTTAAAAAGTTCATAGCTCCATGATCAACAATGGGTTGAAACAATTGATGCCATTTTCTCAAATCTTAAAATGTCATAAACATGTTCTGACCACTGTTGGTTGGTTATTGAGAAAACACTTGATTATCAACAAGGTTACTAATAGCCTACTTGCCAATTATTGAAAATTTTAAAACTGGTTAAAGAACTGGCCAAGTAGGTAGCATCCAAAAAAACCAACAAAACCCTTATGGGTCAAGTATTAAATTATCAAAATTTAATAATCTACTTGGAAGTTTGAAATTTTCATTCAAGGAGGTTATCGATCATTAAACCTTAAAATTTTGATAAACCTATCACTTCTCATTTGGTCCAAATTCAAAACACATGGACAAAGAAAAAAATCTAATACTTCATGGTTGTCAAATGTTTAGAGGTTGTTCCACTTGCTTTGAATCAATACAATCAATTTGGGCAAGTTCCTTGGTTCCTTGTGTTATAACCTCATTTTGTGCTTCTTGTCGCTACCAGCAACTAGGAATTATGTATCAAAACAGATAGTCTCCCTATACTCTGAGATATTAGTTTTGGACTTTTGCCAAAAGAAAATAAACCCTACTCTTTGATAGAACATTTGTGTTTGGCACTTTGGTTAACCACAAATGAATTCAATACAATGAAACAATTGTATACTAGAGATTTAAAAATTAGTTCATGGATTTTGTGAGTTCCTTTCAATGATTCTCAGTCATTTCATAATAGTCCAAGAGAACTTTTTAAACTTGGGCTTGGCAAATACTCAACATTGGCATGCACTTCTAGTTCATAAGACCTTACAAAAACCAAAACCCTAGAACCTAGAAGGCAGTATACTAGGTCGTTGCCAATGTGAGAATTTGATAACCAACCCTTATACATAGCAGCTGGTTAATTTTATAAAAAAAACCAAAACTAATTGGTAACTAGGGGCATTAGTTTGATGACAAAATTGATAACATTTGGTTCTATTTTGTTTGATTTTTTGGGTATTGATACCCTGTGTGCTGCCAAAAAAAAGGAGATAAAGAATAAGCAGCCCAGCCAGTTTTGAAATAATAATAATAACGAGCTGGTTCCAACATTTTATAATTCCATGAAAACGCGTACAATTAATCTCAATTCCCATACCACAAGAAACATGCATAGGCAACATTCCATCTACCCATTCACAAGAGTCAGTTACAATAACAGTAGGGGACACCCTTCTTAAAAATCAAAGTGTAAGATGAGCTCGGGTGGTGCTCACTACGTGACTCTGCAAAAGTATTTGTCACATCCAAATTATGTAGTTTTTTTTCAACCCCACCCATAAAACTAAAACTAGGACTGCAAATATGTGGGAGACTACTATCCTAATAGCATCCCACCTGGACTAATTATTATGATTGGCGAATCAGAAACAGGGAGCAGGGCCCCAATGAAACAGCACTCACCAGTACATCATGATGAAGGATGGATGGTAAGTGGTCAGGAAACAGTTTTCTGTTGGGTTCCAGTTCCCTAGCTAACCATGGTGGTTAGCTCAGTTGCTTTATTTTACTACCTACCTATTAACAACCTGCTTTGCAAGTTGTTAGTAGGTAGGTAGTTAAAACAGCACTTACCTATGTCTAAACTATAAACCATCTACTTCTAGTAGTTACCTATTTTCTACCTATCTACTTATCTATGAGACCTCTTTCCTACAGAATTGGTTACCAAGGTGAAACCAAATATTAATTCAGTTGAGGTTCATCCACAACTGAGTAATAGCAGCCATCCAATGGATGGTACACCGGTGGGTGCTGGTTCACTGTGGCCAGGGAGCAGCAGTTAGATCATATTTATTACACTCTTCAGTAGCAGCTGTTAGGCTTTGCTGTGCCTTTCACCAGCCTTGGCAAATTGTGCAAAAATGCAGGGCCAAAACCATTTGCTGAGAGCCAAGCGGTCATGTTTTTACTTTTCTTCATTCAATTTTAATTTCCAGGGTCACATACTAAGCACCAATGGAGCTGCTCTGAGAAACGTAATAGTTTCTTTTCTTTGACACTGTCCATAAATCTGTTGGACGAAAACTAATAGAGTCACGGTTGCCAGTCCTGTATTCCGGAACGTCCCATGGACTTCTAAGATGTCCAAATCTGGGCACCCTAAGGTCAATTTCGTCATTAAATAATCCTCAAAATAGTGAAATGAAATTTTGTGAAACTATGAATACAGATGACATGTTGAAAATCATCATAATTATCGTAGGCTACAATCTAAATAATTTCACTACTCATATCACAAATTTATAGTAGACGATGGAAAAATATATAATTTGGAAATTTTAAAAAAAGAATTAATTTTGGGAAAAAATTAATTATTCATTTTATCAATGTGGCAACTGACCCTAAGGTATGGTAGTAGAAAAATAAGCTCAGAGTGGGCCTGGGAGGTTTAAGGGAAATCCAAGTCTTTTTTTCCCTTGCGAGATGGATGAGATGAGCAACCAGGGACAACAGGGGGTGAAAGGGTGTGTTGGGGGGTGATCACACAAGGGGGGTGTGGGAGACATGTCAGGGCACCACTGTCTTACAAATTGTTTTCCAAGCAAAAGATGGGCGACAAGGGGGCCATTGAAGGTGTGATGAGGGAGGGATATCATGGGAAAAAGAAAAGAAAAGAATATGAGCAGGTCTTTAGGTGTGGTAAAGTCTGTGGCCTTGGGCTTTACGCTATACTTATAGGCATAAGATGTTTCCCATTGTGAAGGAGTCAGCTTAATCTCCATCACCTTTTCTCGGAGGGTGATTAAGAGATATATGGTGCCCTCCAAACACAGTAGGAAGGGAACAAGGGTTGTGTCATATTGTGGCCTTGCCATTTACACTCAAAAAAGTATAGTAGCGCAAAAGAAGAATTATGGAAACTCAAATATTTCACCATGCAAAAATATAATCTTCAAAAAATCCTCTAGAAGAAACCAAAATCCTTCAAGATTTTATACCTCTATAAGTTAAGCTTTCAAAGATTATATTAGCCCCTGGGGTGATGGCTCCCTGGTATAGCCCCTTCTGGGGCCCTGGGACCTGAAAAGGTTCTGGGTGTCAAACCCAGTGGGTGTGTGCAGGTTGAAATTCCTGCTGGCTATCTTCTATTGGGCCTGAATTGGGGTCTTCGCCAACAATTTGTCAGTTGGGTCTGTTGTTGTGTGTGCCAGAAAAATAAAATAAATCCTCATATAAAAATAGGCTTATTATTACCTAGGGGCCGAAATCCCTTAAGCTACTATGGTTTTGATTGGTTTGTTTCTTACATTTGTTTAGAAAAGGAAGCATGCCTTCCAACAAGAAAACATGCATTTCATTAATTCTTATAATTTTCATTTTTGTTTCATCCAAGAATTTTACTTTCAAAAATTTCACTGGATTTAATTTAGTACCCTGATTGATCCTCCATTTTGAAAAATTATCGTCCACTCGATCAATGTTATGTATGATGGAATTGGCATTATGACATTTGAACAAGAAAAAGGTTCATTTGAAAACGTTCATGGGAACTTGGACTTTGGAAGGTGATCCAATAGTTTCATATACAACCTACCTATTTATGTAAGGGGAGAATCAATAGTTACTTACATGTTAATTGAGTCCTTTGCTCAAAATGTCAATTCATATTTATAGAGATCCTACAATAAAATGTGTTCATGTATGTTAAGTGATTTCATTAGATTTTGAGTGAATTCACTAATCTCATTGAACAAGACTTAGGAGGCATCACAAACTTGCCCCTTCCATGTATATGCTTTTACAATATTTTAACAATGTGTTAAAAGTTAAGTGCTAATGAAATGTTGATCAATTATCATAATTTATTAGAATGTTAACACAACATCATATCAATGATTGTATGAACATATTGTTAGCACTTAATCTTGAACACATTCTTAAAATGTTGTAAAAGCACAAATACATGGAAAGGACAAGTTTGCGATGAGATACAATTAATTCTTTTGTCTGTAGAGCAAAGACTAATGACCTGCACTCACATTCTGTAATAGACTAGGAAAGGAAATCTTCAGAGGATTACTGCTCCAAATTAGCTCCAATATGTGACAAATTAAACATTTAACCCTCTGGCTGAATAATTTACTAAGTTGCCATTTCATATCTGGTATGCAGAAATTTTCTACCCAGACCCTGCAACAACCATTCTGTCCATTGAATTGAATCTATGTCAGCGAATGAGTTATTACAAGTGCCATGCATTAAGGAAGTCAGGCTATGAATCATCAAGTTTTGTGTATTGAGACTTCTAGAACAAATTACTACAAGAGCCTACTTCATGGTGTTCAATGGCCCACACCTTGCTTTCAATGATTCTCTTTAAGTAGTTCCAGTTTTGTTGTCTTATTCAGGTATTTATTTAAGGCTTCTTCTTCCTAGCTGGGACAGGTGGTCATCTGCAGGTCTCACTTTTGTTTCTGCCAGTTCCAGTTGTGATATGAAGCAACAATGGGGAACCAGTGTAGCCTAGTGATCTGAAGGGATGGTGGGGAACACTCTAGTGACGTGAATCAACATGAGGAACAAACCAGTTATGCTCTGGAACAGTTTCTGGTAGAACCCAATAACACTTGACAGAATGACGGAACAACTGTCTCTCACCTTACCAGGCTCCATGCGTTCTGGACACACGGCCACACCTTGTCTTTGAGGAATGGTTTGTCAACAAATTGAAGAAATGGTTTCCTTTATTCCTGAGGAAGCATGGACAAGCTTGTAAATCTTTGCAACAAAATGTAACATGGTGGCCACCGGTAGAGGGACTCCTATATTTAGTTTCAGAGTGTAACTCTGTTAGAGGTGACCAGATATTTCATTCCTCCTGTTTTTCATGGTGATCTCCAACCAAAACTCATCTCTACTTCCATACACCTGAATTCTGCTCCATAACGTGGCACCAAAATTTGTAAAGAACAGACAATGATGAAACATGGGTTTTCTGTACTTTCAATACACCAAAGTTCTCTGTAAGGAAACACAACTGATGTAACCAGCTGGTCAGACAAACCAAACACATAATCCCCCAACATTTCAGGGTTCAAGATTCAAAAGCTGAAGGGAGTGTCTGAAAATTTCAATTGCAAATTCACAGAAATAATGAGTATAATTAGGGGAAGAATACATATTAGGTACCTGATTTGGTGCAGGACATTGAAATGGTAGAGGAGGCAACCAAATGAAGTGCTTGATAGTAGATTGATAGTAGATGCATTAGATTCTCATAAAAATTTCAAAGATTGCATGTCATGACTCCTACTGTATGTTGCACTGCCATATATATATATATGCCACTAGAAATGTGGATAAAGAATTGTAGAAGTTATGGGATCTTCAAATAAAGAAAGTTATTTCTTGGGTTCTTTATAGCAAAACTCTCTATATGCGATATAAGCAAGATAAGGTAGATGATTGGACTACCTTTGTACCTTACAAAAGTTGAATGAAAGTAGATTTTGCATAACAACAAATCTCATCATAAAATTGTTGTACATTCAATGTTAAAATATTTTGATGATTGAAGATAAAATATCTTTTCAGTAATGAGCATTAACTTTCAAATTTTACATTGTTGGAAAATGTTTCTCATTGGTTTTTCTAAAAGTAACTAATTGTGAACCCTTTTTTGCAATGGTGACATTTGTTTTAAGTATGTGTCAAGCATGTTCTAACAAAAACAAAAAAAATTAATTTAATTTAAATGATGTATTTGAATATATAATGATTTTCATATTCTAACATAGTAGATATTATTTCATTATTTTTTAAATAAGAAATTAGGTTTTGATCACCATATTGACCAATTAATGTCAAACATATTTTTTAAATCAATTTTGCATTCAATTTATAAAATTAATAGAATGTGCAAATGACTTCATGATGGAATTTAAATAAATTCTGAATATACAAGTTCTTGTGTTTATGTCAAAAATTGTTTCATTTTAAAATTCAATTTTGAAATTCATGTCTTTAAAAACATTTACCATGCTCACACCGTGTAAACATTAAGAGAACCACAAATTGACGTTGTTTCAAACATATGGTTAGGTTGGTGACCTTCTTCTATGACTCTTCTTTAGGAAAGTTGTCTAGTCTGCCATTTTTTTTACTGAAATAATTTATTTTCTACAATATGACTTAGCTCCAAAATGATGATGAGTTCAATCTTGAAATAATTCTTTTCTCAGATGGTATATTGAAATGTACAAGCATGGTTACATGCACTACATGTAGGAACGTACCCCAAATATAGCAAACAACTTAATAGCAATGATAACCATTTTTATATGGCATCAATTCGCTTTGCTTTTTAAATAACAATTTGTGTTCCTTTGGCATAAGATTAAAAATATAATTAAACCAAAATTGCACATGAATGAAATGAGATGCATAAAATTTGGAGTAGATATTTGAAATAAGTGAAATATCAAAGTTGCCTTTCTCCTTAATTACTTATAAAACTTTAAGTTTAAAGTATTTTATGTTTAAAATTAATTGTAAACAAACAAGTATTTATATAAATTATGTCTGAAAATCACCTATCTTGTTCACAACACTTGTTGCTACTTTTATTCTTAAGATGTAACAGATCCAAGTTATTTTTAATGTTAAAATGTTGTAGATCTGAATAAATTTCAAATAAGATCCAAGATTTTTTTAACTCAAAAATGGATTGTGCAACAAGACTTCAAAAGTCCATAGGCATGTGGGAAGTGTGAATAAGAGGTTTTGCCGTCAGAGGTTTTGACCTAAAGTAATGTTTTACATGAAATCAAGTTAATGGGTTTAGAGTTCATTTGCTTTAGAAGGAGGGACCAAGCAAAAATATAAATATAAAATTACACCAAATTGATTTTTGAACATGAATTGGATTCAATTTAAAAGCTTTTTTCGTCTTTCAAAACATTAAACTTATTTCCTTGATAATATAGCATATTTTGAAGGGCTTATGACATACCCTACCCCTTAAGAAAAAATCATCTATCTTGCAATTTTCCATAAAACCCAAGAAATAACCCATTTGGAAAGGGGGAAAAAATTCACACCCTAGAAACAACTCCTTGAAAAAACAAAACCCAACCCAACCCAACCCAACCCAACCC
>Ga0116231_10002753_pt1 | contig 36648 bp, 28 predicted proteins | sample S1TSphgellanicum_2_FD_89695 | JGI IMG/M metagenome (GOLD analysis project Ga0116231, IMG submission 89695) | Host-associated microbial communities from peat moss isolated from Minnesota, USA - S1T2_Fd - Sphagnum magellanicum MG | ecosystem: Host-associated > Plants > Peat moss > Unclassified...
CAACATGGGTATCCAGGAGTTCGTCAATAAGAAGCTGGTGCGCTACGTGGTGGCTGACGCGCCGGTCTGACCAGTTAAAGAAAGCACTTCCTTTTCGAAGAAAAGAAACAAAAGACTTTCATTCATTGGCCTGAGCATTACCGCTGGCGCGCACCCAAACATCCAAAAGTTTTTTGGTTCTTTTTTTCAAAAAAGAACTGCTTTCTCCCCAAAGAATGTAAGTCGAATTGCAGCCGCCGCCTGGGGCAACGCCGACCAACCTGTTGGACGAACTGTCGAGTGGACCCGCCATCTGTTCGGCGAGACTGTCTATTGGCTTGACAGTCCTTCCGGTCGTAGCGTGGCGCTGCCGGTTGCTCCGTGACGCGGCAGGCTATCTCCATCAGGAAAGCGCCATGAGCGGGAAATACATCCACCTCTGTCTGCTGGATATGCCCACTGTAAGCCATAATAATTATGGTCTGTGGGCGTACCCGGCCAACCAGCACCCACGCTACAAGGATTTGGATTACTGGATCGAGGTGGCGAGGCTGCTGGAGCGCGGCAAGTTCGATGCGATATTCTTCGCCGATGTACTGGCGATTTCGGAAGGCTATGGGAATGGCCCGGGGGTAGCCTTGCGGGAAGGTATGCATGTGCCGAACATCGACCCGTTCCTCCTCATAGCCGCCATGGCGGCGGTGACAAAGCATCTCGGGTTCGCGGTGACCGGCTCCACAACCTATGAGCCGCCGTTCGGGCTGGCGCGCCGGATGAGCACGTTGGACCATCTCACCAAGGGACGAGTCGGCTGGAACGTCGTGACCTCCTACTTGCCGGGGGCCGCGCGGAATTTCAGTCTGGATCAGCAGATTTCCCATGACGAACGATATGAAATCGCCGACGAATATATGGAGGTGGTTTACAAATTATGGGAGGGGAGTTGGCAGGACGGTGCGGTGCTGAATGACCGCGTGCGGCAGATCTATGCTGATCCTACGAAGGTGCATCGCATCAATCATGTTGGCAAATACTATCAGGTGCAGGGACCGCATCTCGCCGAACCCTCGCCGCAGCGCACACCGGTAATTTTTCAAGCCGGCAGTTCGGACCGCGGGCGCCGTTTCGCGGCCGAGCACGCGGAGGCGGTATTTGTCGGCGGCTACACGATGGAAAGTCTGCGGCGCAATGTTGCCGATGTTCGCGCGGCGGCAGCGGCGGCGGGCCGCGATTCCGCGGCGATAAAAATATTTTCGGAATTACGTGTCGTTGTGGGCCGTACCGAGGAGGCTGCCCGGGCTAAGCTGGCTGATTTGCAGGGCATGAGCCGGGCCGATGGGTATCTGGCGCACCGCTTTGGTAGCGGCATGGATCTCTCGCCCTATGCGCGGTCCGAAAAGATCGAGGATATTATTGCGGCCGGTGGACCGGGGTCGGATCACATCAAGCGCTACCCGTTCCCGCCGGGCATTACCGTCGGTGAAATTTTTGACGATGCGGCCAGGCTGGATCGGAAGCTGATGTTTGCCACCGGCAACCCGGTTCAGGTCGCGGACCAGATCGAGGCCTGGGTCGATGATATCGGGCTGGACGGGTTTCTGCTCGTGCAGCATACGACGCCGGGAACCGCGGCCGATTTCATCGATCTGGTGGTGCCGGAATTGCAGCGGCGGGGGCGCTACCGCAAGGAATACGAGGAATCGACTTTGCGCGAGCGGTTTCTGGGGGGCGGGAATGCGAGGTTGCCGGCTTCGCATCCGGGGGCCGGTTATCGGCGATTAGGTAACTAAGTTCTTTTTTGAAAAAAGAACCAAAAAACTTTTATCAGTTTGCGCCGGCTATACCGGAAAGGCCGCAGCCAAACGAGTAAAAGTTTTTTGCTTCTTTTTTTCAAAAAAGAAGCCCTTACTTCCTTTCTAACCGCACCTCAAAGTTACGCTTGCGCAATTCAGCCAAATAAGGCTCCACCGCAAAATACTCCTCCGGCGCCCAAACACCCGGCCGGGGCGGCGATAACAGCAGAAGCTGTGCTGCAATCGACACGTTCATCGATGTGCCGGCGTCGGTATAATCATCATACAGCGGATCGGGCCGGATCACCACTTCGCACCACACCGTCGCCGGCGCGCCGTTCTTTTCACCTTCGCCCCGCGCGATATGGATTTCATGCGATTCCTGCGGCGGAACGCGGTCGGCATTGCGGGCCAGGTTGCGCGCGATGACGGCATTTAGCACCGCAAGCGGGCTGACTTGCTGACCATTGATGTCGATCGGATCATCGAAATCGCCAAACCCTGCCTTCACCAGGCCGATCCAGGCTTCGTGTGCGCGATGCGGCAAATGCAGTTTCCAGGTGAATTCACGTATGCCCTTCTCGCGTATGCCCTCGGCCACCGGCACGGTGAGCTGTTCGGAGTGGGCGGTGTGGATAAAGGATGTGCGGCCCCAGGGTTCCGGCAAATCCAGGGTTTCGGCGCCTGATAGCGGCGCCACTTCCACATGCTTGCCGTCGAGAAACTGGATGCTGGGGCGTGCATATTCCGCGAGAATGGTGGAAAGGCTGTACGGCAATGTCAGCACTGGGCTTTCGGGGCCGACAAGTTCGCAGGCCCAGTAAAGATTGATCCTGTCAATGCGGTCGAGCTCATCGGCCACGACGCGGCACAGCACATTGGACATGCCGGGGTCCGAGCCTGTGCCGATGACGGCGGTCACACCCGCGGCCTTGAACCGCGCATGTGCCGCCTTCTGCTGCATGGTGTAAATACCCAGGCCGCCGAGATCGATATAGGGCACGCGGGCCGCCAGTGCCGCCTCAAAGATCTGCATCTGGAAACCGGCCAACGTCGGCACGGCATTGATGCACAGATCCGCACCCTGCAATGCGCTGTGCAACGAGGCGGCGTCTGCGACATCCAGCGTGCAGGCTTCCAGCCGCGGGTCACCGAGACTTGCGAGCAGCGTATCGATCCGCTCGCGTGACACATCGCACACGCGGATGCCGGTAATGGGGCAGATCGCACGATCGGAAATCAGATCGCGAATGACACCTGCGCCCATGAGGCCGGCGCCCCCGAGGATGGCTATACGCATCGAAAAACTCCAGGAAAAGTCGTCATGATCTGCTGTCATTCCCGGTGCTGCGGCGCACCGCGCCGGCGCCCAGGATGATCAGCGCGGACAGGACGACGAGCAGGGTGGAAATGGCGGCAATGGTGGGATCGATTTCGTCGCGCAGGCTGGTCCACATGCGCATCGGCAAGGTGGTTGTACCGGCGGCGCCCACGAACAAAGCGACAATCAATTCATCGAAGGACAGCAGAAACGCAAATAATGCGCCGGTGAGGATGGCGGGTTGCAGCAGCGGGCGGGTGACATGCCAGAAACTTTGCCGGCGGTTGGCCCCAAGGTTGCGCGCCGCACTTTCGAGTGTGGTGTCGAAATCGCGCAGCGATGCGGCAACGTTAATCACCACCAGCGGGACGGAAAGTGCTGCGTGAGCGAGGATGATCGCCAAGCTTGTACCCACAAGGCCAAGGCGGGCGAAGAAGAAATACAGCCCGACGGCCGCGATGATGGAGGGTACGGCAAGCGGCGCGCAGGCCAGTTGCATCAGCGCGCCGCGCAGGGGGAACCGGCCGCGCACCAGGCCGAAACTCGCGGCAATACCCAGCGGTGTGGCCAGCGCCGTGGCAGCGAGCGCAATTTCAAAACTGGTGATGGCAGCATCGATCCAGCGCGGCGAAGTGAGTGCCGCCTGATACCAGCGCCAGGAAAAACCCGGCGGCGGAAAGGCGAGGAAATCGCCGTTGCTGAAGGACATCACGGCGATGACGGCAATCGGCAGGTTGAGGAACGCGAGCATCGCCCAGGTCCATACGGCGGCGCTCATGCCACTCTCCTGCCGGCCCGCAACACGACATTGAACAGCAGCAGCACCGCGAGCGTGACGGCGAGCAGCACGGCCGCAAGGGCGGCACCAAAACCCCAGTTCAGCAAGGCGGTGAATTGCTGCATGATCAGCATCGTTACCGTCACGTCGCGCCGGCCGCCGAGCAATGTTGGCGTGATGAAAAACCCCAGGCACAGCACGAAAACGGTTGATATGCCCGCCATCAGTCCGGGCAGGCTCAATGGCAGATAGACATGCCAAAAAGCTTGCAGCCGGCCGGCCCCCAGGCCGCGCGCGGCTTGCATGAGTGTGAGATCGATGTTGCGCATGGTGGCGTAAAGCGGCAGCACCATGAACGGCAGCAGGATTTCCACCATGGCGAACGCCACGGTGCCGGTGTTGAACATGAATTGCAGCGGATGATGCAGCAGCCCGAGCGAGAGCAGGAGGCTGTTGACGATGCCGCGGCGGCCGAGCAGCACCAGCCAGGCGAAGCTGCGCACCAAGATGCTGGTCCAGGACGGTACCAGAATGAAAAACATCAGCCACCGCAACTGACGTTGGCTGACCACGGAGAGATGATACGCCACCGGATAGGCCAGCAGTAATGTGGCAATAGTCACCACGCAGGCGAGCGAGAACGTGTTGAAAAACACATGCAAATAGACCGGCACGGTGAACAGATGCCGATAATTCTGCCAGCCTGGCGACGGGTCCGTGACACTGCTGGCCAGCAGGCTGCCGACCGGCCAGGCATAGATGGCAGCCAGGAACAGGAACAATGGCAGGGCCAGAAGTCCTGCAGGCAGCGCGCGCCTCACGGGCCGGCCACGTAAATGCGCATGTCAGCCGGGCTCCAGCCCAGATGCACCGTGTCACCGGTAGCGTAAGCGCCGGTAGCGGTACGAATTTTCAGCGGACCCGCCGGGGTGGTGCATTCCAATTCCAGCGCACCGCCCAGGAAATTTACCAGTTCGATCCGGCCGATGAGAACGGCGCCCGCCCCGCTTTCCAGCTTGATCTGTTCCGGCCGCAGCATGCACGCGACATCCTGACCCACGGCAAGCGTTGCCACCGCCTGGCCCTGCGCGAGCGTCCCGTTGCTAAGTCGCACCGAGGCCACGTTGCCATCCAGCGCCGCAATCGTGCCTGCCAGAAAATTCGCGTCACCGACGAATGTGGCCACAAACTTACTGGCCGGCTTCGCATAAAGGGCGGCGGGCGTGCCGAGTTCGACGATGCGTCCTTGCCGCATGACGGCGATCCGGTCAGAGAGGAACATCGCCTCCTCCTGATCATGCGTCACGAACACGATAGTGACGCCGAGCGATTGATGGATGCGCTTGATTTCGCTTTGCACCTCGCGCCGCAACTGGCGATCCAGCGCGCTGAGCGGTTCATCCATCAGCAGCACCGGCGGTTCGAACACCAGCGCACGGGCCAACGCCACGCGCTGTTGCTGACCGCCGGAGAGCTGACGCGGCATGCGCCGCTCAAGACCGGTCATGCGCATCATGCTGACCATGCGTGCCACCGCGGCCTCGCGTGCGGCCGCAGGCACGCCGCGCATGCGCAGCGGAAATGCGATGTTTTCAGCCACATTCATGTGCGGAAAAAGCGCGTAACTTTGGAACACCAGGCCGATGTTTCGCCGCTCGGGCTCGGCATGGGTAATGTCGCGTGATCCGAGATGAATGCTGCCGCCATCGGGGCGCTCGAAACCGGCGATCATGCGCAAAATGGTGGTCTTGCCAGATCCGCTCGGCCCGAGCAGGGTGACGAACTCTCCCGGCGCGATCGACAGCGACACGCCATCCACCGCAGCGCTGCCGCCGTAATGCCGGGTGAGCGCATTCAGCGAAAGTGCTGCTTCGGCCATTCAGCCCAGCGCCCATTGCGTAAATTCTTCCACCACGTCCCGCTTGTTGTCGCCCCACCAGGCGGCGTCGAAATTGAAACCGCGGTCCAGATAATTGCTCGGCAGAACCTGCAAGCGTGCCGGCGGCAGGTAGTCCGCGGCGCGCAAATTCGTAAAACCGTAATCCAGCAGCATGCTGACGCGCGCCTGCACCTGCGGCAAGGCGGTGAAGGCGATGAATTTCATGGCGTTGCCGCGGTTCGCCGCACCTTTGGGGATTGCCCAATTGTCGGTCTGAAACATCACGTCGTTCCACTGAATACCCACAGGATCGCCGGCGGCGATCAGCGGGGCAATGCGGCCGTTCCAGGCAATGCCCATGCAAGTCTCTTCATCGGCCATCAATTGCGCGCTCTGCGCCCCGCTTTCCCAGAATTTGACAATGGAATCACGAATGCGGGTCAGGCTGCGGAAAGCGCGTGGCACATCCAGCGGGTAAAGCGCGTCGCGCGCGACACCATCGGCCAGCAGTGCGCCTTCGATGAACGGGCAAATGCCGATGGCGCCGGACATCCAGTTGCGCGGCCCGGGGAATTTCTCCAGATCCCAAAAATCCTTGTATCCGCTGGGAATTCGGCCGTCGAACTCGCGCGTCGAATAGGTGATGACGGTACCAACGAGCAGGCTGCCAAGCGCGCGCTCATGAACCTGGCCGGGGGCGAAGCCGGTTGCGTCGATCAGGCCGTAATCGAGCTTTTCGAAATACTCGCCCTGCCGGCTCAGATCGAGCACATTGGAGAATTCAAGGCTGACGGCATCCCACTGCGGCGCCCGACTATCCACCTGGGATTTCACCTGCGCGGCCGAAGAGCCTTCCGTTTCGATCACCGTAATGCCGGTCAGCGCCTGAAACGGTTCGAACACCGCGCGGCGCTGCGCGGCCGACAGCGCGCCGCCGGCGGTGGCAACGCAGACGCTGCCGGACCCGCGCAACCGGTCGGGGCATTGGGTGACCGAAGGCAGGGCGCCACCGGCCCATGCCGCCGCGGCGCCGAGCAGCAGGCCGCGGCGGCCGATCGATGCTGGTCCTGGTGCGGCAAATGGGCGCATGGGTTCCGTTTTAGCCATGGGGCGGCAGGTCGCGGCATCGACATTGGGGCCAGAGGCCAGAAATTCTGTTGGACATTATGTCGAGACCTTCGGAAAGCCCGGCACAAATTTTCAAAAGTTTTTTGGTTCTTTTTTTCAAAAAAGAACAGAAAGAAAGCACTTTTTCAAAACAGAGGCCAAAAACTTTCGATTATGAAGGAGACCGTGCCAGGCGGTAGGCAATCAGCTGGAGCCGCAATTCCAAACAGAGATCGGGCGACAGAATCACGCCCAGCAGGTCGGTGATCCGCTCCAGCCGATAGGCCAGCGTGTGCCGGTGGATGGACAGGCGCCGCGCCGCGACCGCCGCATTCTGGCTGCCCGCCAAAAAACACTCCAGCGTGCGCACCAGCTCGCTGCCATGCGCTGCATCATGATCCGCCAGCACCTGGATGCGCGGGAAACCGCCGCGCCCGCCAGCCGACAGCGTGCGGACATACTGGCGCAGCGCGGCACTATCCTCGGCGAACAGCAGCCGCGCGTCGGGGTCCAGCGCATGGCCCAGGCTGAGCGTCTCCTGCGTATCGCTATACGCCTCGCGTAGCCCGACCAGGCTGGCGAACGGCCGGCTGAGACCGAGCCTGAAGGCGCCGCCGATCCGGTCGAGCACCAACTGCGCAAGCGCGCGCGGGGTATGGCGCCGGGCATGCGGCAGCAGGGCGATGATCTGCTGCGCATATTCCGACACGCGCGCCTGCGGCACCAGCGGATCCAGCGCGCGGCGGATGGCGCGTCGGTCGGCTTCCGTGGCGCCACCGGCGACATCGGCGATCATCAGGCTGTAAGGGCCGGGCGCGATCGGGCCGAAGGCGGCGATCTTGGCCGGGTCCTGCACCCCCTCCACCAAGGCCACAAACGAATCCCGCTCGCGGGATGCGCGAATGCGCTCGATCTCCTCGGTCTGCGCAATCAGCAGGGCGGCGACCAGACTGGCGGTCTCCACGATCATCCGGTCGAACCGCTCCGGCCGCCCCGCACCGGTATCGACCACCAGGTAGCCCTGCAGCCGGCCGGTGATGATGATCGGCGCGCGGATGGCCCAGTGGCCCGGCGTGGTTTCCATGGCGTCGGCCTGCGGCGCCGGCAGGGCGGGCACACCGGCAACGGGCTGAAACATGCGCGGAAAACGGGCGTCGCCGCGGGCCGCGGCGTCGCTGGCCATGATGGCAAACGCAGGGTCCGCCACGGCAACGCGGCGCGCGGTCGCGTCCGACAGGGTCTGGCACAGGCCTTCCAGCGTGCCGCGGTTCAGCGCCATGCGCAGCAGGCTGCGGCTGATGCTCTCCACATCCTCCAGCATCTTGTACTGGTTCTGCATGATCCGCGTCAGCAGCACCTGGGTAATGTCGCGGAAATTCACCTCCCACGGCATGGTGATGAGCGGAATGCCGTGGCGGTCGGCGGCCGCCTGCATGTGCGGCGGCACGCTGGGGATGTAGCTGCCAAGCGAAATCACCAGCCCGGCACTCGCGCGCCGCTCCATGATGGGAAAGATCGCTTGCTGAAGTGCCGCGTTGTGGCCCAGGCTGACGCCGGACGACAAAATCAGCTCGTTGCCGGTGAGCGAATCCTCGATATCGTCATGGTCGATGACATGCACCCAGCGGGCGCGGCGCGCCAGGCCGCTATGGCCGCCACACACGTGCGCGCGGGTCAGCGGCGGAATGGCCAGGCAGTCGGCAACGGTGAGACCGAAGTCGCCCAGTTCGGGACTGGCCAGTTGGGGACTGGGCGGAGCGTGCAGCGGCGTTTGCGTCGGGGCCTCCTGCGTTCGACCATCTGTCCAATAAGTGTTTCCACTGTTCATCAACCCTGTCCATAGGCGCTGGAAACCGGCGCCACCTAGGCTTCCTTGGGGCATGACATTTCGGGGGACTGATGAACAGACAAGGTTTTGCTGCATGTGGCCTGCTGACGGCCGCAGTCATTGCCTGGCCGGCGTGCGCCCAGACGCCCCCGGCCAAGACCGCGCCCGCCGCGGCTGCCGAGGAGATTATTGTCACGGCGACGCGACAGGCGAAGTCGATCACCAAAGTGCCGATCAGCATCACCGCCTTCAGCCAGAAACAGATGGACCGCGCCGGCGTGCGCACGGCGGCCGACATTGCGGCCCTCACCCCCGGTTTCGATTTCAACGTCACCACCAACCCCACCGGCGGCGGCAGCAGCAGCGGCGGCTCGGCGGTCATTTCCATCCGCGGCATATCCTCGGTAAACGGCGACGCCACCACCGGCGTCTATATCGACGACACGGCGGTGCAGTTGCGCAATACGCTGAACGGTGTATCCGGCAACAGTTTTCCGCGCATTTTCGACCTGGAGCGCGTCGAGGTTGACCGCGGCCCGCAGGGCACCTTGTTCGGTGCCGGCGCCGAAGGTGGTGCGGTACGTTTCCTCACCACCCAGCCCAGCCTGACCGATTATTCCGCCTATGTGCGCTCGGAAGTCGCCGATACGGTGAACGGCGCCCCCAGTTACGAACTCGGGGCGGCCGTGGGCGGGCCTATTGTGGAAAACAAGCTCGGTTTTCGTATCAGCGGCTGGTACCGCGAGGATGGCGGCTATATCGACCACCGCGATTACCAGACCGGCGTCGATGACCACAACGACAATTGGCAGGGCACCGAAGCCTTCCGCGCGGCGCTCATCGCGGCACCGGTGGACTGGCTGAAAATCACCCCATCCTATTATTATCAATATCAGCACAGCAACGACACGTCGGTGTACTGGACCGGCCTGTCCAATGCCGAGTCGGGCAAATTCGTCAACGGCAACTCGCTGCAACTGCCCTATACCGACGAGTACAGCCTCCCGGCCATCAAGGCCGAAGCGGTGCTCGATGACGTAACCATCAACGCCATATCCTCGGTGTTCCTGCGCACCAACCATGCCGAGGCGGATGAGACCAATTTCGAATATGCCTCGGCCGGCTTCGGCCTGTTCTTTCCCACCGTACCGAACGGCAACGTCACCTCGCCCCTGCTCAACAAGACCACGCAGAATGTGGTGACCGAGGAAGTGCGGGTGCAGAACTCCGATGCGAACGACCGGCTCAACTGGCTGATCGGCGGCTTCTATTCCGATTCCGCGCAGCACGACCAGGAAGCCAACGTGGATTCGCATTTCGCGCAAGTGCTCGGTGAACTGGGCCAGACGCCGACCGGCTATTTCGGCTTCAATCCTTTGCCCGGCAATGTGATCTATTCCGGCGACGAGCGCACCGACGAATATCAGCTCGCCGCCTACGGCAACCTCTCCTACCGCATCCTGGACCAGCTCACCGCCTCGGCCGGCGTGCGCGTGGCGCGCGACAGGCTGGCCTATCATCTGTTCGCCGATGGCCCATTGAACGGCGGGCCGGAAACCACCGCCGGGGACCAGAAGGGAACGCCGGTCACACCGCGCTTCAACCTCTCATGGCAGCCTGATGCCAATGATCTGATCTATGCGACCGTCGCGAAAGGATACCGCATCGGCGGCGTGAATGCGCCTATTCCGCAAACCTTGTGCGCCAAGGACCTGGCCTCGCTCGGCCTGACCAACGGGCCGGAAACCTACGGCTCCGACAGCCTGTGGAGTTATGAGCTGGGCACCAAGAACCGTTTTGCCAACGGCGTTCTGGAAATCGAGGCCAGCGTCTATCATATCGACTGGTCGCAGATTCAGCAAAAAGTCGTCCTGCCGACATGCGCCTTCGCCTTCACCCAGAACGAGGGTTCGGCCGCCAGCAACGGGTTCGACCTGAAGGCGAGCGTGCGTGTCACCCCGCAATTTCTGCTGAGCGCGGCGCTCGGCTATACCGATGCGAACTACAACCAGACCGTCAATGTCGGTAACTCGATCGTAGTGAAATCCGGCGATACGCTGGGGCAGACGCCCTGGGACCTGACGCTCACGGCGAATTACAATTTTACCCTGCCCGGCGAGCATGCGGGCTATCTGCGGGTGGAGGATATTTTCCACAGCCGCAATACCGGCACTTTTACCTATCAGCATGAAGACGCCTATGATTACGATCCCACACTGGTGCCCAATCCCAACACGAATTTGTTGAATGTCCGCGTCGGCATGCTGATCAAGGGCATCGACGTGTCGCTGTTCGTGGATAATCTGCTCAATTCCCACCCGCAACTCGGCTACTCGCACGCCACCACGACCGATCCCATCTACTATGCCACAACGCTGCGGCCGCTGACCGCAGGTCTGACCGGGACGTATCGTTTCTGATGTGTAAAACCGTAGGGTAGGCTTCAGCCCGCCACGCCAACGTCAGGCGGGCGTGGCTCGCTGAAGCCCGCCCTACGAGGACTGCGCCAGTAAGGAAGCGGTTTTTTTGAAAAAAAGAACCAGAAAACTTTTATTCTTTTGCTCCCCGCGACGTTAAAGACGGCGCAGGGTGCCCCGCAGCAATCTGGCGCAATCGACGCCACCCGCTTTAGCCACGCGCACCAGGAACCCTGGAAGCAACACCCGTGGTGATCAAGGGCGTCATGTACACCTCGGGCAACTGTGGCATCGTCTATGCGCTCGGTGCGCGCACCGGGAATCAGGTCTGGGCGGCCGAGACCATGACCGATCAGGCGTTGCGCTACACCATCGCCGGCGCGCCGCGGCTTGCGGGAGCGTCGTGGGCCACTACGGAAACAGCTTCTCAGTCCGCCACTGGCTGCCCTGCCGCGTATAAATCGTCCGGTCATGCAGCCGGAACGGCATATCCTGCCAGAACTCGAATTTTGCCGGGGTCACCCGGAACCCCGACCAGTGCGGCGGGCGGGGGATGTGCTCACCGGGGAACCGCGCCTCCATCTCCGCCACCCGCGCCTCCAGCACCGCCCGCTCCGCGAGCGGGCGCGACTGGTCCGAGGCCCAGGCACCAAGGCGGGAGATGCGGGGGCGGGTAGCGTAATAGGCGTCGGCTTCCTCGGAAGACACCGGAGCCGCCGTGCCCTCGATGCGGATTTGCCGGGCCAGCGACTTCCAGTGGAACAGCAGCGCCACGATCGGGTTGACCGCCAGTTCGCCGCCCTTTCGGCTTTGGGTGTTGGTATAGAAGACGAACCCCCCGCCGCTCACGTCCTTGAGCAGCACCACCCGGGCGCTGGGCCGTCCGTCCGGCGTGGTGGTGGCCAGCATCATGGCGTTCGGGTCCACCGGTTCGGCAGCGATGGCCTCCCCCATCCAGGCTTCGAACAGGACGAACGGGTCGGCGGTGAGCGGGATCAGCGATCTTTCGGTCATCACATGCAAATGTCCGTGTCTCGGCGCCAGGCAAGAGCCCCCTTGCCTGTGAACTCCCCCTTGTGCAACCAGAAGCGGCAGCCCAAGAGATGTGACCGGGCCAGATGACGCCCCAGATGACGCAGTAGTGTACAACCGAGGACATGATGCCCGACAGCACAGCCGCTAACGTCCAGACACGGGTGGGCGGACCCGTCCGCGGGTCGCTCATGCAGGGCAAGCGCGGCATCATCATGGGTGTCGCCAATGAGCGCTCGCTCGCCTGGGGCATCGCGTCCGCCTGCGCGGCGCAGGGGGCGGAGATCGCCTTCACCTACCAGGGCGAGGCGCTGGGCAAGCGCGTGCGTCCGCTGGCCGACAGCGTGGGCTCGTCGATGGTCATCCCCTGCGACGTCAGCGACGAGGCCGGCATCGACGCCGCCTTCGCCGATATCGCCAAAAGCTGGGACAGTATCGACTTCCTGGTCCATGCCATCGGCTTCGCCGACAAGCAGTTTCTGCGCGGCCGCTATGTCGATACGCCGCGCGAGGCGTTCCTCCAGGCGCTGGACATCTCCTGCTTCTCCTTCACCTCCGTGGCCCGCCGCGCGTCCGCCATGATGCGCAACGGCGGGTCGCTGCTGACGCTGAGCTACCTGGGCGCGGAAAAAGTGGTGCCGCATTACAATGTCATGGGCGTGGCCAAGGCGGCGCTGGAAGCCTCGGTGCGCTACCTGGCCATGGATCTGGGTGCTTCCGGCATCAGGGTGAACGCGCTCAGCGCCGGGCCGGTCAAGACGCTGGCGGCGAGCGGCATCGGCGATTTCCGCTACATCCTGCGCTGGAACCAGCTCAACGCGCCGATGGAGCGCAACGTCGGGCTGGAGGAGGTGGGCGGCAGCGCGCTCTATCTTCTCTCCGACCTGGCCGGCGGCGTCACCGGCGAGGTGCATCATGTGGATTGCGGCTACCATATCATCGGCATGAAGAACCCCAACGCCCCGGATATCGCCGCCGTGACAGAGGGCGCTTGAGCCACAATAGTTTTGGCCATTTGTTCCGAGTCACCACCTGGGGCGAGAGCCACGGGCCTGCGATCGGCTGCGTCATCGACGGCTGCCCGCCCCGCATCCCGTTGAGCGAGGCCGACATCCAGCCCTGGCTGGACCGCAGGCGCCCCGGCCAGTCCAAATTCACCACCCAGCGGCAGGAGCCGGACGAAGTCGCCATCCTGTCGGGCGTGTTCGAGGGGGTGACCACCGGCACGCCGATTTCTTTGCAAATCCGCAATGTCGATCAGCGGTCCAAGGATTATGCGTCGGTGGCGCAGAGCTACCGGCCGGGCCATGCGGACCTCGCCTATGAGCTGAAATATGGCGTGCGCGACCCGCGCGGCGGCGGCCGCAGCTCGGCGCGGGAGACGGCCTGCCGCGTCGCCGCCGGCGCGGTCGCGCGCCTGGTGCTGGGACCATCGGTGCGCATACGCGGCGCGCTGGTGCAAATCGGCCCGCACGCCATCGACCGCGCAGCCTGGGATTGGGCGCAGGTGGCCGCAAACCCGTTCTTCTGCCCCGATGCGGCTGCCGCCGCGCGCTGGGACGACTATCTCTCCGGCATACGCAAGAGCGGTTCCTCCGTCGGCGCCGTCATCGAAATCGTCGCCGAAGGCGTGCCGCCCGGCCTGGGTGCCCCGATCTACGCCAAGCTGGACGCCGACATCGCCGCCGCGTTCATGGGCATCAACGCCGTCAAAGGCGTGGAAATCGGCGACGGTTTCGCCGCCGCCGCCAGCCTGGGTGAAGCGAATGCCGACGAGATGGCCATGCGCGACGGCGAGGTCGCCTTCCGCGCCAACCACGCCGGCGGCATCCTGGGCGGCATTTCGACGGGCCAGCCGGTCGTGGCGCGCTTCGCCGTCAAACCGACCAGCTCCATCCTGACCCCGCTTCATTCCATCTCCCGCGACCGGCAGGATACGCAGGTCGCCACCCACGGGCGGCACGATCCGTGTGTCGGCATACGCGCGGTGCCGGTAGGCGAGGCGATGATGGCCTGCGTGCTGGCCGATCATCTGCTCCGGCATCGGGCGCAGAACCCAGCACACAAGGATGGGTCTTGACCTATCCTTGTGTCAGCCGAATGCCGCTATGATCGGGTCGCTTCGCGAGAAGGGGAGGATTGTTTTTGAAAAAAAGCAAAAAACTTTTTGAAAATCAGGCCGCGGTGCTGACATAGCCGGGTGCCAACATGCAAAAGTTTTTTGGTTCTTTTTTTCAAAAAAGAACGCTTTCCTCTTTTCAGGGCGCCCATCGGTTTCAACCCCCGTCTTCTGGGGTCAAGGTGTGTGTCCGTGGATCAAAACTCCAGCGGCGCCAGATTCCCTTTCTGATGGCAGCCACACGCATAAAACGCATCGATCCCCGCGCGCAGCCGCGCCGTATAAGCCGCATCATACGACCCGCCAACGCACCGCGCCTGCGCCATCAATTCGCGTTCGAGCCCCGGCCGGTCAACGGTCCGGCAGGCACCGTCTTCGACAATCATCCGCCCCGCCACCATCAGGCGGCGCACATGCAGGCGGCTCATCCGGCCGAGCAGGATGGGCAACGGATCGGGGTTCGCGGCAATCACGTCCCGGGTCATGGCGGCAAAATCCAGCCACAAAATATCCGCGGGCGCGCCGGCTTCGATGGCGCCGCCGCCGTCGTCACCCAGGATCGTTTCGCGTCCTACGCGTACGGCGGCATCGAACAGGGCTGCGTCGCTGATCGGCTCCCGCGAGGTGGCGCGGGCGAGATGGCGCAACAGGCGGATTTCGCGCAGCATGTCCTCGTCATCATCGAGCGCCATGCCGTCGAGCCCGATGCCCCAGCGCAGCCCGCCCGCAAGATAGGCGGCCGCCGGCGCGATGCCGGATTGCAGGCGCAGGTTCGAGGAGGCGTTGATCGACAAAGTCACCCCCCGTTCCGCCAGCAACTCGATTTCGGCAGGCCGCAGCCAGACGCAGTGCGCGAGCGTCAGGCGGCTGGTGAGCAGACCGATATCGTCGAGAAACCGCAGATAACCCTTTGGGTAGTGAGCATCTGCCCATTCGCGCTGCCATCGTGTTTCAAAAAGATGCATATGCACCCGCCGGCCGCGACGCGCGGAATCCTCGGCAATCAGCTCCATGCCGCGGTCAGTCACCCATTGCGGCCCGACCGGCCCATAGTGCAGCACAAAAAAGTCGCTTTCCCATTCGGCAATGGCGTCAGCCAAGGCAAGTCGTTCGGTGACCGTGGTAAAGCCGCTGCCAGCGGCTAGCGTGCGTGCATGATCCTCTGCCGGCAGGTGCGGCAGAAGATCGCGCGTGTCGCCATAGACCAGCGGGTTGCGTTCGAAAAACGGCAGCGCAAAGCTCACGCGAATGCCCACATCGGCCGCCGCGCGCGCCACGCCCTGCGCTTCCTCCAGCAAGCGTTTGCCATCCTGCGTGTTGTGACAATGATTGGTGGCGCAAATGCCGGACTCAGCCATGCGGGCGAAGGCAGTTGCCGCGCGCAGATAGGGATCGACGCGCGGTTCGGCCGCCAGCGCCGGCATCCATAACTCCAGCGCATCGTCCGCCGCACCAATGGCCAAGCTTCTCAGACCGCGGCCATGATCATGCGCGTTGCACAGGGCCGGCATGGCCAGCAATCCGTGCCCCTCCTGGTGCGGCGGGGCATCCTCCACGCGCAGGACGCGGCCATCCCGTACAGTAATAATGCCCGGACCCGATGCAGACTCATGGCCCGGACGCGCCAGAACATGATCCGCGGCCAGGCTCAACCCCCCGGCTCCGTCACGGTCTTTCGGCGATTTGTGCGGCAATAGTCTGATCAGCGTGCCGGACCGCCGGCGGCGCCATCGCCTGGATCCGGCGCACCGACCTGCCATGGCCACGGCGCGCCGTCACCAACTGCCGGTCGCGCATCACGAAAGCGCCGCGCACCAGCGTATGAATGGGCAGTCCGCGCGTGACGAAATTCTCGAAGGGCGTGATGCTGCCGCGCGATTTCAGCTCGCTTGCGCGGATAGTATGCTCCCGCTGCAGATCGACGATGGCGATATCGGCATCCGCGCCGGGAACCAGGGCGCCCTTGCGCGGATACAGGCCGAAGGCGCGCGCCGGCGCGCCGGCCGTCAGACGCACATAATCCGTAATCGAAAGCCGCCCGGCGGCAACCTGCGTCAGCATGATCGGCATCTGCGTCTCCACGCCGACAAAGCCGCAATCCGCCTGCCAGATATCATTCCGCAGCTTTTCCTCCGCGGTGTGCGGCGCGTGGTCGGTGGCGATCATGTCGATCGTGCCGTCGGCCAGGCCGGCCCAGAGCGCATTCTGGTGGACCTGTTCCCGCACCGGCGGATTGACGCGGATCAGCGAGCCGAAATCGCGGTACGCCTGCTCGTTGAACAGCAGATAATGCGGGCATGTCTCACCCGTGATATCCACGCCGCGCTGCTTGGCATCGCGCAACGGCCGCAATTCGTCGCCCGACGAGATATGCAGCACATGAATGCGCGCGCCCGTCCATTCGGCGAGCACCGCGGCGCGCGACACCGCCTCCACCGCCACCACCGCAGGGCGCGCCGCCAGATGCGCCAGCGGATCGTGGCGGCCGGCCGCCACCAGGCGCGCCTGGCGGTGCGCCATGATGGACGCGGTCTCGGCATGCAGCGAAATGCGCAGCCCATGGCGCGCAATGATTTCGAAACCTTCCAGCATTGCGCCGGTGGAAGGCGAGGGCAGGTTGCCGAACGTATTGCCCATGAAACACTTGAACGCAGCCGCCCCGCCTGCGATCAGCGCTTCCAGATGATGCAGATTATCTTCCGCCAGGAGCCCGTAGAGCCCGAAATCGACGTAGGATTTCTCTGCCGCCTGGTGCTTCTGCGCCAGCGCCTCGGGCGTTGCCGTCGGCGGATCGGTGTTGGGCATTTCGAACACGGTGGTGGTGCCGCCCATCGCCGCCGCGGCACTGCCGGTTTCCCAATCCTCCTTGTGCGTATAGCCGGGTTCACGGAAATGCACATGCACGTCGATGGCACCCGGCAGCACATGCAGCCCGCCGGCATCCAGCGTCTCGCGCGCCGCCGGCATCACCGCGTCATCGCCAACCGAAACGATGCGGCCGGCATCGACTGCGACCGCGCCCCGGAACGCGCCAGCCTCCGTCACTATGGTTCCGTTGTGGATGACCAGATCCACGACTGCGCCCGGCCCGCTCACAGCGCCGCCCATCCGCCATCGACCGGCAGGTCCACGCCGGTGATCTGCCGCGCCAGGTCGGAGGCCAGAAACAGGCAGGCCATCGCCACATCGCGATCCTGGCTGATGCGCCGCAGGGCGTAATCCTCGGCGTGGCGCGCAACCGCCTGGTCCTCTGTACAATTCAGGCGTCGCATCATGTCCGGAATCACCTTCTTGCGGAATCGTTCGCCATCGACCATGCCGGGGGCGACGAGATTGACGTTGACATTATGGGGCCCGACCTCGATGGCGGTAGATTTGGTCAAGCCCCGCAGGCCCCATTTGGAGGCCGAATAGGCCGTCCTGCCGGCGCGGCCGCGCATGCCGAACGTGCCGCCGACATTGATGATCTTGCCGTAGCGCCGGGCGATCATGCCTGGCAGTACGGCACGCATGGTGTGAAAGCAGCCATTGAGGTTCAGCCTGACGATATCCTCAAACTCCGCCGGCGTGATCTGCCAGGATGGCGTGCCGACCGGCCCCGATCCACCGGCCACGTTGACCAGTATGTCGATGCGGCCGAGCTCCTGTTCGATCTGCGCCACCGCCGCGTCCACGCTGGCCGGATCGGTCACATCGCACGCCGCGCTGACGACCCGGACGCCGCGTGCCCGCGCCGTCTCGGCGACAGCCGCAATCGCGTCCTGGTCGCGGCCCAGCAGGCCGAGGTCACAGCCCTCATGCGCGAAAGCGTGGCTGATCGCCGGCCCCATGCCCTTGGCCGGGCCGGTGATCACAGCGATGCGGGTGCGCAGGTTCAGATCCATAAAAACATCTTTCGCAGGATGGGTCTTGACCCATCACTTCCCACGCAAACGGCGTGGCCGTGCCGCGGTGATGGGTCAACACCCATCCTACGAAAGACCATGCTCTCAGTCATTAAAAGGAACACCGCCAATGGCCGCCTGGATCTTCCCCGGCGGCACAATGCTGCTGCAATTGCTTGAAGCCGTCCGCCGGCCGACAAAATCCATAGCATCGGGCAGGGACGCATTCACCGCGCCATTATGGGTCAGCCCCGGATAGGTGTGCCACGTCACCGATGTGCCGGCGGCGCACATCGCGGCGACCGCATTATACTGGCCCGCCGTGCCTGCCTCAGCATCGGCCAGCCCGGTGCCGACGAACACGGGAATGTCGATATGCCCGTCCGGCAGATCGAAATGCGCTTCCATGTCGGCATCGACGGGGGCGATGCTCCGGCTGAACAACTCGCCGCCTTTGCCGATGCCGGCGGCGGCCGCAGCCGCGAACAGATCATGCAGGCAGCCGGTCTGCGCCACATGCAGCAGCCGCCTGCCCTTTTCAGTCAGATAGGCTTGCGGGTCCATGTCCGGATGCAGCGCCCGGTCGGTGCCCGCAAAGCGCAGCATCGCGAAGCCCGGGTCCATCTGCGACGGATCCGAATAGGCCGCCCCCTTGGACGCCGCCTTGCCGGCCGCACTCGGCGCAATCGTCGCAACCAGGCCGGTTAGCACAGCCGCCTGCACATGCAGGCGGGGGGCGTAGCGCGTGTGCAGCCAGGCCGCCCCCAGCGCCGCCCCGGCCCCCTGCGACTGGCCATCGAGAATGATCCTGTTGGCCAAGCCCAGCGCCGGCACCGAGAGCGCCGCCCGCGCGGCATCGAGGATCGCGATACCCTCCGGCCGGTACAGCAGATACGGGTGCACGCCCGGCGTGCCTAAGCCGGAATAATCCGTCGCCACCACCGCGAAACCATGCGCGAGCCAGGCGGCGAGATAGGCGGAATCCCGCCTGGTGCGTCCGCGCCAGGACGGCGCGCACACATCGGCAATACCGGTGGTGCCATGCGCCCACGCCAGAACCGGCCACCCGCCGGCCGGCCGCTGCCCCGCGGGTAGAAAAACCTCGCCGGACACCGCAATGATGCGCGAAGGTTCAAGGCCGGAGGACGCGCTGTACAAAATCCGCTCACCTTCTGCCGCGTTGGCGATCATCTGGGCCTTGGGCAGGCTTTCATCGCGCAGCATGACGCCAGGGCGCTGCGGCATGCTGGCAGGCGGGTCATAGAAGCTGGAAACCCCGCCATCGCCTACGGATGGGCCTACCGGATCGGCGGCCTGGCACGGCACGGCTTGCACAACAGCAACCAGGGCCAGGAGGAGGGCGGCGACGCCTGGTGTGCGCATGAGGTTTTCCTTGATGCCAGGAAAGATTAGGAAGAAAGCACTTCTTTTTTGAAAAAAAGAAGCAAAAAACTTTTCAATATTAGAATAACTGGGTTTGTAGGGTTTGTGATTCTGCCAGCAATCTTGGCAGGAAGCGGCTGCGCATCTGGTCCACTGTTGCCCGGCCTACGGGCATGCCGGTGTTGAGCGCGTAGGCGACCTGCCCACCTACCCTGCGCACCGGAACCGACAACGAGCAGAAGCCGATCTCCGCCTCCTCCTCGGCAATGGCATAACCGTCCGCCTCGACCTGGGCCAAAATCCTTCGCAACGCCGGCTTGCTGGTGACCGACCGCGGCGTAACCGCGCGCGGCGTCAGCCGTTCCAGAAAAGCCTCCCTTGCGGCCGGCGGCAGCCCCGCCAGCAGCACCCGCCCAACCGCGCTGCAATAGGCCGGCAGCCGCAAGCCAATGCCGCTCGCCTCCATATACATGCGCCGCGGCGTGGCATAGGCGATCATCACCGCATCCTCCCCATCCAGCACAGCGACGGAAAAAGTCTCGTTATATTCAACACAAAGTACATCACACAGCGGTTGCAGCACCGTCGGCGACGCACTGGCGCCAAGATAGGCACCCGCCAGCGACAGCACCTTCGGCGTCAGGCGGAACAGCCTGCCATCCTCCTCCGCATAGCCGAGCTGAACCAGGGTGAGCAGCGCGCGCCGGACCGTCGCCCGCGGCAGGCCAACCTTGCGGGCCACGTCGCTCAGCGTCATCGCGCTCGCACCTGGCCCGAAGGAGGTCACAATCTCGAGCCCGCGCGCCAAAGCTTCAGAAAAATCGCCGCCCAAAGGATTGGCCGCACGCGCAAGCGCATCTCCCGCGCTCAGCCTGGGCATAAAAGCTGGATCACCTTCGCATCCCGCATGCAACTCAACCGAACCAATTTACCACCCCAGAGCGGCACCAGCAAGACGACGCCCTGTTCACGACAGACTGTGCGATAGCCGAACGCCACCGTAGGATGGGTCTTGACCCATCACTTCGCGCGAACGCGCGGCGGAGAGGCCGCGGTGATGGGTCAAGACCCACCCCACGGCGGTCCGCCGCCGCACGTTAGAAACGCCGCAACACATCGATGCCGATTGTCGTCGGCCGGTACGAGACATTGTAGTACAGCGGCGAAAACGGCACATCATGCGAGGTTGAAATCGGCGTCTCGTTGTTGGTCGCGTTGTTCGCGAACAGTTGCACATCCCACGGGCCGAATTTTGTCCCCGCGCGGATCGAGAGATAATTCTGTGCCTTGATCGCCGGCAATGTCGGATCGTACCCGTAGGTTTGGGCATCCACCGTGGGCGTGCGGCTATGGAAGGCGTAGTCCACGCGGAAGAACGAGACATGCCCGAAGGCATCGAAATTATACGAGCCCCAGGCGGAAGCGTTCAGCGGCGGCCCGCCGATACGCTGGCCTTTCTCCGACAGCACCGACCCGCCGCCGCCGAAGATCGTGCTGTTCTGTGTGGTGCTGTTGTAGCCTATGCTCGCCCCGGTCGAAAATTCATCGGTCCACGCTACTGTCGCCTGCGTGTCGGCGCCGACACTGGTGGCGGAGCCCAGATTGGCAATATATTCCAGCCCGCATTCCGGCAGCCGCACGCTCTGCTGGATGTTGCTCCAATCGATGTAATAGACGCTGGAATCCAGATGCAGCCGGCCACCCAGCAGGCTGTTCTTGCTGCCCAGCTCGTAGCTCCAGAGCGAGTCGGAGTTATACGTGTCCGGGCTCTCTTTCAGCCCCAGGCTGGCCAGATTGGCGCTGCAGGAACCCGGCGGCACCGGCTGTTGCGCGCCGCCGGCACGAAAACCCTTGGCGGCCGTCGCGTAGAAAAAATCACGCGGATCGAGCTGGTAGGAGATGCCGAATTTGGGCGTGACCGGCGTCTCGCTGGTATTGCCGCTGTCGCTGCTGAAGCCGCCATTCAGCGGACCGTTTGCGGTCCTGACGTAATCATCCGTGATGTTGGAGACGCGAACGCCCGCAATCAGCTTGAGCTTGGAGGTCACGTTCACATCAACGTCGGCGTAGCCGGCAATCTCCTGCTCCAGATCGTGCAGAAACGTGTCGTAGCTGTATTTCCCGTCGAGCGGCGGGAAGAACGAATAGACCTCCTTCTGCCCTTCGGTGGTCAGGTTGGTTTCATGCTGCTGGGCGCTGGAATAGTACAGCCCCACCGTCCAGTCGATCAGCGCGTTCGTGGCATTGGATTGCAGCCGCGCATCCTCGGTCACGTTGCGCTGGCCGATACGCAGAATGCTTTGCGAGGGATAATCGCCGGCCGGGAACGCGAACGGATTACCGTCGAACAAATCCGCGACATAGGTGGAATAGTCGAGCTTTTCTTCCTGGTCGCGGTCGTAGAACGAGGTGTTCGAATAGAAGGTCGCAATACCCAGATCGTAGCTGATCTTCAGGCCAGGCAGGATGAACCTGTCATGCGCCGGCTGGCGTGTGCGCGCACCTTGCTTGAAATCGTCGGCATCGGGGTTGCTGATATCGGCCCAGTACTGGTCACGGTCATTATCGTCGATGCTCTGCGCGAACAGGGACGGGGTGATGGTCAGGCCTTCGGTCGGAACCCAGGTCAGCGCGAACTTGCCGGCGGCGGAGTTTTCCGTGTTCGCATTGGCTTGTTCGGTCTGGCCGGTATCGGGCGATACCCGGTCGATATAGCCGCCTTCGGAGCGGTACCAGGCGCTGGCGCGGAACCCGAGCACGTTCGGAATGATCGGCCCGCCATACGCAATCCCGCTCTCATAGGTGGGATCGCCCTTGATGCCATCGGCCAGTTCGCCCTTAAAACTGCCGGAATAGTCGGTCAGGCTCGGCTGTGCGGTGATGAAGCGGATGGCACCGCCCTCCGCGCTGTCGCCGAACAGCGTGCCTTGCGGGCCGCGCAGCACTTCGACATGGTCGAGATCGAAAATCTTCGGATAGGCGTTGCCGCTCCAATAGCCGAGGTTGCGCAGCGAGACCGGTGTGTCGTCGATATAAATCGCCGTGGTGGGCGAGCCGACATCCGAAAAAATGCCGCGGATCGTGATGTTCGTGGAGTTGTTCCCGGAAACGCCGCTAGTGTGGGTGAAATTGATGTCCGGCACCAGATTGGCCAGGTCGTCGATGTTGCGGATGCTGCGTTCGTCCATCTGCCGCTGCGACAGGGCGGTCACATTGATCGGCACCCGTGCCACGTCCACGCTGCGCCGTGTGGCAGTGACCGTAATCTGCTCGGGCGCCTTCGCATCGGCTGCGGCGCGCGCGTGGGCGGCGGCCTGCGGCGTCACGTCAGGCGCCTGCGCGTGCGCCTGCGCGCCCATGAGCGTGCCCAGCAGGGCACAGCCTGTCAGCAGCACGGCGCGGTGCCGCGGCGCCGCACCGGAATTTGGCAAGCAACGTTTGGTGGGGTCGGCTACGCGCATGTCATCTCCTACAGTGCACCGGCCGCGGCCGGTGGAGCATCCCGCGCGCAGACAGCGGATGTTCGATTAACGCACACATTGCGCCATTTCTGCACGTTGCGGAGTTTCAGCAATTGCCGTGCCACGTCGCCGCAGGATGGGTCTCGACCCATCGCGGCGACGCGGCCGACCCGCCTGCGCGCATGATGACGGGTCAAGACCCGTCCTACGGTGGTTACAAAAGCCTGGGGATCTTCGAGAGCCGCGAAATCACGGATTGTGCGCACCGGCACCGGGCGGCAATGCGAGCTCGATATCCTGCGCACCTTCCCACAACACCCGGCGCCCCAGGACGGCGAGCGCATCCAGGCCTTCGATGATCGTCAGAACATGGTTCCCCGCCAGCGTACCCGCCTTGCTCGCGAAATGTGCCGGTCCGTAGGCGATGAGAATCTCCGTCTCGCTCACGCCGCCCGGATAGATCAGAACCTGGCCGGGGGCCGGATAGGCGGTCGCGTTCTCGGCTGGCAAGGCGAGATCATAATCCCCCATCGGTATCCAGCATGCTTCGCCGCTCCAGCGCACGTGGATAATCTTGTTCCGGTAAGGCAGCATTCGGAGCAATGCCGCGGATGTCCGCGGGGCCGCCGCCTCGAAGCGTGCCCGGAACTGTTGGCCGGCAATGGTGATGAGCACAATATCCATGGGGAACTCCGAATGGCTGCCGGCGGGCGGCTTCTGTCACCGATCACGGCGTTTGCAAATATCGAGAATTTTGTCGTTTCTTCAAACCGGCCGCCGCTCGCCGGGAGTGGTCGCGCACCGCGGCCTGGACCAAGATATTTCTATCGACCGCAACCCACATTCACGCCCGGCCCAACCCGCCGCCGCCGCTTCAATGTGGTCATGGAGGAATGATCCTGTGGTTCGAGCAGGTAAACCTCCATGCCAATGATGGTGAGACGGCGAGGAAGGATTTATCTCAGTCATGCCCATGCTTTCCAAGGATTTCAACACGCCGTTCGGGGCCGGTGCCACCGGGCGCCGCCGACGCGGAAGTCTCCGCCTCCCGCTACCGTGCGCTTTGACCTGGCCGGGCCCTACGCGGCGGCAATGGAGTCCGCCTTGGCGATGAGCGCTTCGGCCATCCGGATGCTGGCGATATCGATCAGCCTTCCATCCAGCGAGACCGCGCCGCGGCCGGCGGCGGCGGCTTCCTGCATGGCGGCCAGGATCCGGCGCGCCTTGCCGACTTCGGCGTCAGAGGGGGAGAAGACCTCGTTGGCCAGCGCGATCTGGCTCGGGTGGATGGCCCATTTGCCCTCGTAGCCCAGCACGGCGGCGCGCTTGCCGGCGGCGCGAAAACCGTCGGGGTCGGAAAAATCGCCGAACGGGCCATCGATCGGGCGCAGGCCGTAGGCGCGGCAGGCGACCAGCATGCGGTTCTGCGCGAAATGCCAGGGATCGGCCCAATGGAAATCGCGCGTGCCGGCCTCGGATTTGTCGGTCAGCACGCCGTAATCCGGGTTCACGCCGCCGATCACCGTGGTGCGGGCGCGCGTGCTGGCAGCGTAATCGGCAACGCCGAAACTCATCGCCTCCAGCCGCTTGCTGCTCTGCGCAATGGCTTCGACGTTGGCCATGCCGAGGGCCGTTTCGATCAGCACCTCGAACCCCAGGCGCTTCTTGCGCTGCTTGGCGGCCTCGATCTGGGTGACCAGCATGTCGATGGCATAGACGTCGGCCGGCGTGCCGACTTTGGGAATCAGCAGCATGTCGAGCCGCGGGCAGGCTTCGACGATGTCGATCACGTCGCGATACATGTAGTGCGTGTCGAGGCCGTTGATGCGGACCATCATGGTCTTGCGGCCCCAGTCGATGTCGTTGAGCGCCTGGACGATGTTGCGGCGGGCCTGCTCCTTGTCGTCGGGGGCGACGGCATCTTCGACGTCGAGGAAGACCACGTCGGCCGCACTGGCCGCGGCTTTTTCGAACAGCGCGGTGTTGGAGCCGGGGACGGCGAGTTCTGAGCGGTGGATGCGGGGGGTGGCCTGGTCGATTAGGAGGAAGCTCATCGCGTTTCCTTTTGAGTTGTCGTGTTAAAGAAGGCAGGAAGCAGTTCTTTTTTGAAAAAAAGAACCAAAAAACTTTTGAATCCGGGCCGAGCCTTTCCGGAGAGGCCGAAGCCAGATGTGCAAAAGTTTTTTGCTTCTTTTTTTCAAAAAAGAAGAATCTTCCTTCTACCCTGTCGTCCCGAACCCCGCCGCAATGCAGTTGATCGACCGCAGCAACGCCACCCTGATCGGATCACTCGGCTGCGCCCGGTAGCGGCGCAAGAGCTCCACCTGCTCGCGGTTGACCGCATCGATCACCGGCAGGCGGGAAGCCAGGCGGGCGCTGTATTCGGTAAACCGGCCGGCGATGCGGGAGCCGCCGGTCACGGCGAGGATGGTTTCGCACGCAAGATGGTATTCCTGTTCGACCATCGCGAAAATCTCGCCGGCGGCAGCTTGATCCTCGACCAGGCCGGCGTATTCGCGAGCGACCAGGAGATCGACGGTGGCGAGCGCCTTTTCCGCTTCGTCGATGATGAGGCGGAACATGCGGTGGGTCGCAAACATCTGCCGCAGCATGCCCATGGCGGAGGCGCCGCGCACATGCAGGATGCTGCGTATGCCGCTGCCGATGCCATACCAGTTGGTGATGGCATGGCGGTTCTGCGCCCAGGCAAACACGAAGGGGATGGCGCGCAGATCCTCCAGCGAGGCCGCGGTGCCGAAGCGGCGGGCCGGGCGGGAGCCGATGTTCAGCATGCCGATTTCCTGCAACGGACTCGCCTGCTGGAAATAGGCGAGCAGGCTGGGGTGGCCGAGCAGGTTGCGGTAGGCGGCGTTCGACGCGCCGGAGATCGCCTCCATGGCGTCATCGTGTTCCGGGTCGTTCGGCACGGATTGCTCGCCGGCGCCGAGCGCGTGCTGCAGCACGCTGCTGGCGAGCAGTTCGAGCTGCACCAGCGCGGTGCCGCGGTTGGCGTATTTGAAGCTGACCACCTCGCCCTGCTCGGTGGTGCGGAAGCGGCCGCGTATGGAGCCCCTCGGCTGGGCCGCGATGGCGCGCTGCGTGGGCGCGCCGCCGCGCGAGACGGAGCCGCCGCGGCCGTGGAAGAAGGCGACGCACACGCCGGCGGCCTCGCCGAGTGCCGTCAGTTTCGTCTGGGCTTTCGACAGCTCCCAGTTGGCGGAGAAATAGCCGCCGTCCTTGTTGCTGTCGGAATAGCCGATCATCACCTCGGCCACATTGCCCTGGCGGCGGATGCTGCGTCGGATCACCGGCACGGCGAGCACCTCGCGCATGATGGCGGGGGCGGCGCGCAGGTCGGTGATGGTTTCGAAAAGCGGAACCACCGGCAGCGTGCAGAGCTCGATGCCGGCGCTGTCGAGGAACAGGCCGGACAGCTTGGCCACGACATAGACGCCGATGACATCGGCGGCGGTGTGGGTCATGGAGAGGATGAAGCTGCCGAAGGCCTCGCGGTCGAGCTCGCGCTGGATGTCGCGCACCAGGCGGAACAGCTCGATCAGCTCCTGCGCTTCGGGGTCGAGCTCGGGCAGAATTTGTCCGGTGTGCGGCTGTTCGAGCAGGCTCCGTAGCCAGCCGGCCCAGGCGGCGCTTGCGGGATCGGGGGGTTCGCCCGGCTGGCCGGTGGCGGACCAGATGCCGCGCAGCGTCTGGTTGAGGCGGGTGGTGTTCTGGCGCAGATCGAGGCGGACGGTGGAGAAGCGGAAGATTTCCACCGTGCGGCGGAGCTTGCGGACGAGGCGGGAGGCGAGATCGCCGCAGCCGCAGTCCTGCAACGCGCCTTCGAGCTGCAGCAGGTCGGCGATGAGGTCGTCGGCGTTGTTGTAGCGCGGCGCTTCGGATGGCCCGTTCAGGTGCGCGCGGGCACCGGCGACGCGGGCGTTCATGCAGCCGATGAACTGGCGGAAGATTTCGCCGGGGTTGCGTGCCGCGATCGCCTCGCCGCAGCAGGCGAGCGCCGAGTCGAGCGCGGCGCGGAACGACTGGGGCACCGAGAGGGAGGCTTCGGCGATGGAGAGCTGGCGCGACAGGCCGGTCAGCGCGGTCTGGTAATAGTCGAGACTGGCGCTGGCGTTGCCGAGCAGCGCCTCGCGCGTCGCCGCAGTGGTGACGAACGGATTGCCGTCCCTGTCGCCGCCGATCCAACTGCCGAATTGCAGGAACTGGCCGGTTTCGATGGCGTGGCCGGGGTAGGTGCGGCCGATGGCGTCCTCCAGGGCGGCGACCGTCTGCGGCACGACATCGAAGAGCGTTTCGTGGAAGAAATACAGGCCCCAGGCGATTTCCTGGGTGATGGTGGGTTTTTCGAGCCGCAGCTCGCCGGTGAGCCAGAGCAGTTCGATCTGGTCGCGCAGGCGCAGCATGATCTGGGCGCGTTCGCGTTCGGTCCAGCGGGTATTTTCCAGATCCAGCAGCAGTAGATAGATGGCGCGCAGTTTCTCCAGCACGGTGATGCGGCGGGCTTCGGTGGGGTGGGCGGTGAGCACCGGGCGGATGCGCAGGCCGGCGATGGTGCTGATGATGGTTTCCGCCTCGATGCCGGCGGCGGCGGCCTGCGCGAGTGCTGCTTCGAACGTGCCGTCGATCATCCCGTCCGGTGCGGCGCGTTCGCGGTCGCGCCGCTGGCGCATGGCGGCGTTCTGCTCGGCGATGGATTGCAGTTGGAACCAGATGCCCTGCGCGCGCAGGGCGCGGCCGAGGCGTTCGGGCGAGCACTCGCCGAGTTTCACCTCGTTGCGGAGCACGGGGCCGAGCTCGGGGTCGTGGTGCTGCACGATGTCGAGCAGCAGTCCGTAAAGCAGGCCGGCGTGGGCGGACCCATCGCCGGCCAGCGTCCGGTCTGGCGGCGCCACGGCGTTCATCAGGCTGCGTAGCGTTTGCGGTCCAGCAGTGCCGCGACCGCAGAGCCGAGCTCGCCGGCGCTGGGGGCAACGGCGAGGCCGTAGGAGGCCATGATTTCGGCCTTCTCCGCCGCGCTGTCGCCGACGCCGGAGATGATGGCGCCGGCGTGGCCCATGCGGCGGCCCTTCGGCGCGGTCAGGCCGGCGACATAGCCGACGACCGGCTTGCTCATATTGTCCTTGATCCAGGCGGCGGCTTCGGCCTCCTGCGCGCCGCCGATTTCGCCGATCATCAGCACGGCGTGGGTTTCCGGATCCTCCTCGAACAGGGCGAGATGATCGAGGAAGGAGCTGCCGTTGATCGGGTCGCCGCCGATGCCGACGCTGGTCGATACGCCGATGCCGAGCGCCTTGAGCTGCGAGGCGGCCTCGTAGCCCAGCGTGCCGCTGCGCGAGACGATACCGACGTTGCCCTGCATGTAGATATGCGGCGGCATGATGCCGAGCATGGCTTTGCCGGGGCTGATGATGCCGGCGCAGTTGGGGCCGACCAGGCGGGTGCGGCGTTCCTTGGGGAAGCGGCGCAGGTAGCGTTTGACGCGCATCATGTCCTGCGCGGGGATCCCGTCGGTAATGGCGCAGATCAGCCGCAGGCCGGCGGCCGCGCCCTCCATGATCGCGTCGGCGCAGAACGGCGGGGCGACGAAGGTGATGGAGGCGTCAGCGCCGGTGGCGGCGACGGCATCGCTCACCGTATCGAAGACCGGCAGCCCCAGATGGGTGCGCCCGCCCTTGCCCGGCGTGACGCCGCCGACGACGTTGCCGCCGTACTCCTGCATCTCGCGCCCGTGGAACGTACCCTTATCGCCGGTAAACCCCTGGATCAGAATCTTTGTGGACTTGTCAATGAGAATGCTCATGCCGCGCTCCCCTTAATGAATAACAGTTTTTTGCTTCTTTTTTTCAAAAAAGAAGCGCTTTCTTGCTGTCTTCTTTGAAGCCGTAGCCGGATTTTCAAAGGTGCCCTTTGGCGGCACGCACCGCTTTCTCCGCCGCTTCCGACAGTGTCTCCGCGGTGATCAGGGGCAATCCGCTTTCCGCCAGTATCTTGCGGCCGGCCTCGACGTTGGTGCCGGCGAGGCGGACGATGAGCGGCACCTTGATCTGCGTCTCGCGGGCGGCTTGCACCACGCCTTCGGCGACCCAGTCGCAGCGGTTGATGCCGGCAAAAATGTTCACCAGGATGGATTGCACGCGGCTGTCGGAGAGCACCAGGCGGAAGGCGGTGGCCACCCGCTCGGGGCTGGCGCCGCCGCCGACATCGAGGAAGTTGGCAGGCTCGCCGCCGGCGTATTTGATGACGTCCATGGTCGCCATCGCCAGGCCCGCGCCGTTGACGATGCAGCCGATGGTGCCGTCCAGCCCGACGTAGTTGAGATTATGCTCGGCGGCCTGGGCTTCGCGCGGATCGTCCTGCGAGGGGTCGCGCATGCCCTCGATGGCGCGCTGGCGGAACAGCGCGTTGTCGTCCACGATCATCTTGGCGTCCAGCGCCATCACCCGCTCGTCGTGGGTGAGCACCAGCGGGTTGATTTCCAGCATGGTGGCGTCGGCGTCGCGGAAGGCGCGGTAGGCGCCGAGGATTGTCGTGACCGCGCGCTGCACCTGCTTGATGTTCAGGCCGAGGCCGAAGGCGATTTCCCGCGCCTGGAACGGCAGCAGGCCGACGGCGGGCTCCACGGTGACATTGATCAGCGAGTCCGGTTTTTCGGCGGCGATCTGTTCGATGTCCATGCCGCCTTCGCGCGAGGCGATGACGCGTATGCGCTCCTCCTTCCGGTCGAGCACGTAGCCGAGATAGAATTCGCGGTCGAACTTGTCGGCCGCCTCGATATAGACGCGCTGCACCGGCTTGCCTTCCGGCCCGGTCTGGTGGGTGACGAGGCGATGGCCGAGCATGGCTTCGGCCGCGTCGCGCACTTCGCCGTAGGTGCGGCACAGCTTGATGCCGCCGGCCTTGCCGCGCGCGCCGGCGTGGATCTGCGCCTTCACCGCCCAATGCCAGCCGCCGATTTCGGTGGCGGCATAGACGGCCTGGTCGGCGCTGAACGCGACGGCGCCGCGGGGCACATCGACGCCGGCACTCTGCAACAATTCCTTGGCCTGGTATTCGTGAAGGTTCACTGGGCGTCTCCTTGGCTCATTGGCCGCGCCGTTGCCCGGCGCCTGTTCATGTCGCGTGTTAAACAGGCGATCTGGCGGGCCAGAACAACCCGGCAATTAGTCCGACGATCACAGTCGAGGCCTGCCCGGCGGTGCGTGGGACGCACAAAGGCACGTCGCGTGATCTGTGATCATGGGCATAGTTTCAGCCTATGCGCCTTGGGACCCACATGGGCACCGGCGGGGTGCTGCCGCCACCCGAAGGGTGTGGCGTCTTTCTCGCAGGGTTTTATGCGTTTGCGCCCGTCGGTTCGACCGGCGCGCCCCCCATATCCAAAAGTTTTTTGCTTCTTTTTTTCAAAAAAGAAGGCCTTGCTGTCTCCGCAGGTCAGAAAAGATCGAAATATTCCCGCTGCTCCCACGCCGATACTTCGGCATGGTGGCGGGCGAGTTCGGCGTGTTTGATGTGCAGCAAATAGTCCACGAACACATCGCCAAAAGCCGCGCGCATGCGTGCGCTGCTGTCGAGCGCCATCAAAGCCTGCTCCAGGCTGGTCGGCAGCAAGGGGGCTGCCGCCTCGTACGGCGTGTCGGCGCTGGGTCCCGGGTCCAGCGCATCATCGACCCCGGCCAGTCCCGCGGCGATTTGCGAGGCCAGGTACAGATACGGGTTGGCAGCCGGCTCGCCGATACGATTTTCGATGCGCGCCGCCTGGCTCGCCGGCCCGCCCAGCACGCGCAGCATGACGCCTCGGTTATCGATGCCCCAAATGGCGCGGTCCGGTGCCAGCGAGTGCGGCCGGTAGCGCTTGTAGCCGTTGATGGTGGGCGTGGAAAACGCCGCGCAGGCGGGCGCATCGCGCAGCAATCCCGCGAGATACTGCATGCCCAGAGCCGACAGCGGCGCATCCCCCGCCGCCGCGCTGAACAGATTCACGCCGTCGGCAGAGGACCGCAGCGACTGATGCAAATGCCAGCCGCTGGAGCAGACATTGGGAATCTGCGGGCGGCACATGAAGCTGGCGTGATAGCCATGCCGCCGCGCTACCTGTTTCACCGCGTTGCGGAACAGGATCATGCCGTCCGCCGGGGCCATCCCCACGCCGGGATGAAACACGAACTCCACCTGGCTCGGACCGTATTCGATTTCCATGGACCGCAAGTTCAGTCCCAATGCCTGAATATTCTGCCGCAGGATCTCCAGCAGCGGACTGAGCCGGTCGTAGCGCTGTTCGGTCAGGTAATTATAGCCGTGATGCGTCAGGCTGACGGCGGGCGGTGTGCCGGGCTGGCCGGAGTCGCCCAGGGACAGCATGGGATCGTCCAGCTTGAACAGATGGAACTCGACTTCCAGCCCGGCGACGAATGCCATGCCGCGGCCGGCCAGGCGGTCGAGCGCGTGGCGCAAAATGCTCCGCGTCGCATAGGGAACCGGGCTGCCATCGGGGAAATAGGCGTCGCACAACAGCCATCCGGTGCGTTCGGCCCAGGGCAGAATCTGGAAGGTGGCAGGGTCGGGCACCATCAGGAAATCCGCCGCCCCCTGAAAGCCGGCGATACCGGTGCCGGCGTTGCGGCCGAACACCGGCATGACCGTGCGGTGCGAACTGTCCTTCAGAAACAGGCTCGATGTCATCGAAACGCCGGACTGGAATGCCGCCTCGACCTCGGCGGCCATCAGCACCTTGCCGCGCACAATGCCGTGCAGGTCGGGGAAGCCGATGCGCACGCTCTCCAGCCCGGCCGCCTTGATCCGCTCCAGGACCGCCTGCGCCAGTTGCACCTGGTCCGGCGTGTAAAGGCCATGGCGGTCGATGAAACTCATGAAAGATCAGTGCCCGCGTCGAGCCAGGAGGCGCCCTCACGCCGCCGGCGGTCGGTGGCGATGGCGTAGTCCTCCCAGCCGTCTGTCGGGCCGATGCCGTCCATGGTCATCGGCCCGCGGATCGTGCGCGCGGCAGCGCCGTCCAGCACCATCAGCGGGCGGGCGCCGGCGGCTGCGTCCTCGATGGCTTTGAACAGCAGCCTTCGATAGGCGATGATGCCCTTGTCGGACTGGCCCAGATGCTCGCGCGTGCGGTCCTGGATCCGGCCCTGCGATTCCACCGCCCACTGGTCGTGCACGTTGATGTCCTCGCCCATGCCGGTGTAGGTCGCATGGGCCTGCTGATACGGATCGAAACCGTAATCGTTGAACCGCCCGACCTTCGGCCGGTAATCCGGCAGTCTGTAGAGTTTCAAACGCTGATCGCGCATCGTCTGCTTGTCCACCGGGCCCGTGAAGCTGGTGAAGATGGCGTACCAGTAGCAGCTGGTGTCGTCGATCGGCACGTGCCACTGGGTGATGGTCATCTCCTGCGACAGCGGAATGACAAAGGCCTGCGGGAACAGCAGGTTGGTCACACGCACATGGGTGTGGGCGTCGCTGATCCGGCGCAGCGCGGTGAGCCGCAGGCCGTACTGGGTGCGTTCCACGGCCAGGTCGGGGCGGGGGAATTCGCGCAGCACCCGCGTCATTGGCATGTCGCTGTCGGCGGAGGTGGCGCGGAACTGGCGGCCGTAGCCCTCGCGCGCATCCTCGTCGTGAAAAAACCGGTGCAGGAAACTCGCATGCGCGGGGTCGATGCCGACCTCCAGCGCCTGCAGCCAGTTGCAGTCCAGATGCCCCTTGAAGGCAAACACCTGGCTCTCCGGCGCCACGAAGCAATCCAGCTCGGCAAAGCCGGGCGGCTCGCCGGTGCCGAGATAGACGAACAGGATGCCGGACCGTTCGACCACGGGATAGGCGGGCTGCCGCACCCTTGTGCAGACCCGGTCGTCCGGTTCGGCGGGAGTTTGCAGGCAGCGCCCGGTGGCATCGAACAGCCAGCCGTGGAACGGGCAGCGCAGCCCGCCATCCTCCAGCCGGCCGAACGCCAGATCGGCACCACGATGCGCGCAATGCCGGTCCAGCGCGCCCAGCGCGCCGTGCGCGTCGCGGAACAGCACCAGATCCTGGCCGAGCACGCGCGCGCCGCACACCGGGCGGGCGCCGGCCAGCTCCTCGGCCAGGGCCGCTGGCTGCCAATACTGGCGCAGCAATCTGCCGCAAGGCTGGTCGGGCCCGGTCAGGGTGACAAGGTCGTTCTGGGCCGCACTCAGCATCGCGAAACTGGTCTCCACGGAAACACACAAATGTTCGTCTAGCGAACGGGCGTGCGTTCAGATAGCAGGCATAGGTTAAAGCATGTTTGGTGCCAAGCATGGATGGCGGCCGATAGGTTTGGCAAGCCGTAGGATGGGTCTTGACCCATCATGTCGCGCCCGAGCGGGACGGTGATGGGTCAAGACCCATCCTACGGCGGCACGCGGATTGCTACACCAGAAAGCATGTCGTATAATTGCGCGAAGTGTGCGGTAGTCGAACGTAGGGCCACCCCTCCGGCCGGATAGGAGTATCAACTTGCCCGCCCGCAGCAACCAAGTCGTGATCACCCTGCAGCTGTATCTGTTCGCGCTGCTGAGCATGGCCATGATCGGCGTCATCGTGCCGTTCATCGCACCCATCAGCCGCGCTCTGCAGGCCGGGCCGGGAAAGATCGGCTTCGGGATTGCGCTGTTCTCGCTGCCCTCCGCCCTGCTCGCGACCATCGGCGGCGCGCTGATCGACCGGCTCGGCGCCCGCGGCGTGATCCTGGCGGCGGGACTTGCGATCGCGCTGGCCGATGTCATCGCCAGCCGGGCGGCCGGCGTGGGCGGGTTCGACCTGGCCATGCTGGTGGGCGGATTGGGCATGGCGGGCATTGCGGTCGGCGCGCCCACGCTGCTGGCCGGCGCGCTGGCGGGGGCGGCACGCACGCGGGCGATGGCGTTCCTCTCCACCAATGCGCCGACCGGATATGCTTGCGGGCTGCTGCTGTCCATACCGTTCACCGGCAGCCTCGATTGGCGCGGCGCATTGCTGGTGCACGCCGGGGTCGCCGCCGGCGTCACCGCGCTCGGCGCCATCCTGCTGCCGGCGCTGCCGGTCGCGCGCCGCGCCGAAGGGGCCGCCAAGCCTGCGCACTGGATGACGGTGTTTCGCCATGGGCCCGCGCTGCGGCTGGGTCTGGCGGTCGGCCTGCCCAACTTCATCGCCTATGGCACGAGCCTGGTCGCACCTTCGTACCTGGCCCGCCTGCATGATGTCAGCCTGGCGGCATCCTCGGGCGCGGTGGCCGGGGCGAAGGTCGCCGCCCTGCTGCTGGGCGGGATCGTCACCGGCCAGCTGCTGGCGCGCCACCAGACCGGGCAGCGCGGCATGTTCGCGCTCATGGCGCTGGCCGGGGCTGTCGCGCAGGTCGCCTTCTTTCTGCCGCAGAGCAGTTTTGCCGTCGCCATCGCCGGGCTGATGCTGTGGCTGTTCGCCTTCGGGGGCATGAGCGGTGTTGCCATGACCATGCTGCCGGAGGTGGCGGCGTCGCCGTCGCAGCGGGGCGCGACGGCGGGGTTGATGAACCAGTTCATTTCGGTGGTCTGCTTCGCCGCCCCCTCCACCTACTTCGCCGTGTCCGGCTGGCGCATGTATATCGTGCTTGCGGTCGCCGGGCTTTGCATCAGCACGGCCGCGCTGCCGGGCCGGCGGGCCACGGTCGCGCACGTGGTGACCCCGTGATCCGCCCATGAGACATTTGCGCAGCATCGCCGTATTCTGCGGCTCCAACGCCGGCGACGATCCCGCCTACGCGCAGGCCGCCGCCGCGCTCGGCCAGGCGATCGCCAGGCGCGGCCTGAAACTTGTGTATGGCGGCACGCACAAGGGGCTGATGGGCGTGCTGGCCGACGCCGCCCTGGCCGGCGGCGCGCGCGTGCACGGCGTCATCACCCAACGCCTGGCCGACCGAGGCCACCTGCACCAGGCACTCTCCTCGCACGAAATCCTCGACGACATGAAGGCGCGCAAATCGCGCATGCTCGCACTCGCCGATGCCGCCATCGCCCTGCCGGGCGGCATCGGCACGGTGGAGGAGTTCATGGAGACATGGACGCTCAATCAGTTGGGCGACATCGACTGCCCGGCCGGTCTGCTGAACGTGCTCGGCTTCTACGATCCGCTGCTGGCCCTGATCGACGGCATGGTGGCGCACCGCTTCCTGCCGGCGGCGCACCGCGAGGCTTTGCCGGTTGACGGTGATCCGGAGCGGCTGCTCGATCAACTGGCCGCGGCACAAAAAATCAGTGTTCCCAAATGGATCAGTTGAGACAAGGAAGGACTTCTTTTTTGAAAAAAAGAAGCAAAAAACTTTTGCATGTTTGGATCGGGCTAGACCGTTGAGCGACTCGCTCGCAACGCCGGGCGCGGTGCGCCTGGCCATACGCGCCGGCACGTTCCGCGACTTTACCAACCATGTCGCGCGCGACTACGCGCAGGGCAACCTGATGATCCTGCCTGCCGCCTACGCCGATGATTTCGAGGCATTCTGCCAACTCAACCCGGCCGCGCTGCCGCTGCTGGCGCGCGGCCTGCCCGGCGATCCCACGCTGCCCGAACTCGCCCACGACCTCGACCTGCGCACCGATGTCGGTGCCTACACCGTGTTCCACGATGGCGAAGTCAGCAGCATACGACACGACGTGCGCGATATCTGGCGTGACGACCTGGTTGCCTTCGTGCTCGGCTGCTCCTTCTCCTTCGAAGCCCTGCTCCAGCGCAGCGGGGTGCGGCTGCGCCATCTCGATGAAGGCTCGGTCTCGGCGATGTATGTCACCAGCCTGCCCACCGTGCCGGCAGGGCCGTTCGGTGGGCCGCTGGTCGTCTCGATGCGCGCGCTGCGAGCGCCTGACGCCATTGCCGCCACCATCCTGTCCGCCGGCTGGAAACGGTTCCACGGCGCGCCCGTGCATATCGGCAATCCGGCACTGATCGGCATCGAGGATCTCGCGCAATCCTACGGCGGCCACGGCCTCACCGTGCTGCACGATGACGAACTGCCGGTCTTCTGGCCCTGCGGCGCCACCGCGCAGCTTGCCGCCCTGCACGCGAAACTTCCCTTCTGCATCACCCACCACAAGGCGCACATGGTGCTCACCGACCGCCGCATCGAGGAGTTTTCCTGATGAACGCACACGCTTCCACCCATATCGACGCCGCGCTGGCCGCCTACGCCGAGCACGGCTACGTGGTTTTGCCATCCTTCCTGACAGAAACAGAAACCGCCGAGCTTCGTGCGGTCACGGACCGCATCGAGGCGTCGGCCATCGGTGTCGAACAGGACAACCAGATTTTTGATTTCGAAGCCGGCCACACGCCGGATGCGCCGAAAATCCAGCGCATCAAGAAGCCCAACCGGGTCGATCCCTATTACCGCGCGCTCGCCGCGCATCCGCGCCTGATCGACATCGTCGCGCGCATCATCGGCCCCAACATCCGTCTCAACCACAGCAAGATCAACATGAAGACCGCGCGTGTCGGCGCGGCGCTGGAGTGGCACCAGGACTGGGCCTTTGCCCCGCACAGCAACATGTCCACCTGCGTCGTTTCGGTGATGATCGATGCGTGCCATGCGCAGAACGGCCCCGTGCTGGTGGTGCCGGGATCGCATCGCGGCCGCCTGCTGGAGCATCATCAGGATGGCGTGTTCGTCGGCG
>Ga0116231_10002755_pt1 | contig 36639 bp, 23 predicted proteins | sample S1TSphgellanicum_2_FD_89695 | JGI IMG/M metagenome (GOLD analysis project Ga0116231, IMG submission 89695) | Host-associated microbial communities from peat moss isolated from Minnesota, USA - S1T2_Fd - Sphagnum magellanicum MG | ecosystem: Host-associated > Plants > Peat moss > Unclassified...
ACACAACATCAAGAACTCTCCAAGGTTCTTGTCACAAGAAATACACAAACTTGTGTAATGAAGAAAAGAGAAACAAACCATCAACACCAAGGTATTTAACTACAAGACCAAACCACAAATAACTAAACTAAAATAAGTAACGAAAGTAATTCAACCTTGTGAAAGTAACCTAGTTACTTTCCTACTCCAGTAACTAATGAAACCTAACTAGTTGAGCTTGAATTCTCAACATATTGATCCAATGATCTACAATATACCTCAATAATCATATTACATTTTTAACATAGTACTAACAATTGGTATTTTAATAAGTGGTTAACATTCCTTAATAATGATCAAAACTCCATTTTCATCATGAATATCACATAAAAACATAAAACATTCAATTATACAACATCAGACATTAAATCTTATAAGGGAGGAACATTATTTTCGTAGAGTTTGCAAAATGAATTTTCAAACATTATTGAAAATGAAATGGATCACCATATACATTATTTAAAGTATTAGATCTAAAATATCACATAGTTTACATATTGTAATTTTAGTAAACTAAATACTTGGAAAAACAAAACTTGGAAGTATGGAAATGAATAAACATGCGAGGATTCTAAATGTTGACTTTTGAAATTAATTATTAGTTCCCGGTATGGAACTATGATTATTACAACATTGTGATTGGGCATTTTGGGGTGTTGAAATATTGTGTTGCTACCAAGGCTCCTTTAGGAAGTAGGGAAGAAAATAAAATAAGGATTGATGGGTATTGAAAAATGTGAACTTTTGAAACAAAATAAAATACAAGGGTCCAATTGGGAATGTTGGCTTTGTATTGTTGCATATTATCTTTAAAAACTAGATTGGAAAATTAAAAAGATATGACAAGGGTCATAAACAATTGAGTTGCATTGTCGAAATTGACAATAAAATTAAGGTTAAATTATAAAAGGAAATTATAATGGCCAAGAAAAATTGAGTTGCATGATTGCAATTCAAGATATTTGACCTTATAACTGAAAAATGCACTAAATAAGGGAAAAAAGCTTTTAGGGGGCCACAAAAGACCAGTCGCAACAGTCCAACTCGACATTTTCACACTTTTACATTTTAATTATCTTTTTGCTTCTTCCAAAAAGCAGGGTTAAACATTTTTTTAAAAATTACAATGGTCAAGAAAAAAATGAGTTGTGAAAGATAATATCTAACCTTATAATTTAAAAATGCACTTGGTAAGGGAAAACAAAACTTTTAAAGGGCCAAAAAAGACTAATTGTGAAGGTGCAACCCATCATTTTTACACTTATTCACTTTGATTATTTCTTAGCCTCTTCCAAAAAACTAGGGTTATCAAATTAAAAGAAATGGCAATGGCCAAGAAAAATTGAGTTGTGCCATCACAATTCAAGATATATGACCTTATAATTAAAAATGCATTCGATAAGGGAATTTTTTTTTCAAGGGGCTAGAAAAGAGTAATTATGATGATGAAACTTAACATTTTCACACTTCTACACTTTAGTTTTCTCTTGGCCAAGTTTTCAAAATGTGAGGTTAGAAAATTGAGCTACACTATAACAAGTTAGGATATTTGACCTTATAATTAAAGTTAGCTAAAGAAGTTTTTTAAAAAAATGAAATTAGCTTGGAAAATTTGAATTGCGTCATCACAACTCAAGATTTCTTGGCTCTTGGCTAAAAAATGCACTAGATAAGGGAAATAAGAAAACTTTTAGGGACCATAAAAGCTAGTTGCGATGGCACAACTTGAGAAATTTACACTTGCACTTTAATTCTCTCTTGCTTATTTTTTTAAAATGGGTTATCTAAAGACAAAAATGAAATGAAATGGGTTTGGAAAACTTGAGTTGCGCCACCGCAATTTAAGATTTTTAACCTCATAATTATAAAATTCCTTGTTAAGAAAAAAAATAAATTCAAGGGGCCATTGATATTTGACATTCTCATTTTTTATTATATCCTCTTTTCTTCTAAAAAAACGGGGTTAAGAAACACTTAAAACCAAATAGGGAAAATATAATTGTCAAAAAACACATAGTTACACCATTGAAATTCATAATTTTTGGCCTCATAATTAAACCAATGATGGAGTCATTTTAATACTATTCATGGTACTTGATTTCCTTTACATTTTTCCCAATTCATTTAAAAATATATATAGATTATGAATTATTGTGTGATTTCTTACAATCACATAAGTATTATGTGATAATTATATGTATAAAGGGGCAAGAAGGAACAAATCATGTGATGGCAGGTAATGAATTTGGTAATGATTTAATTAGAATGTGTTTTAAACATAAAAACAATAATGAAGGTTCATTGTCAATTTAAAGATATTATTTTTGTACAAATTTATCATCTAGATTATGACTTTTGATGGTTCATTTTTTGTTATGAGTTTTGTAATGTTTAGACATGTGAGTTTTTTCCCCTCCTTCATTGTGATTTGCATTCATTCAAAGCATTACAAAACAAGTAATGTTCACCTCATTATGTGTGTATTGTATGAAACAATGATTGAAAGAATTATTGGACCAAAAAAAATGATGTAATATTATCACGTATATTCTACCCATTTGAGTTTTTTTTTAAATTATTTTTTTGACATGTATTTTAATAATTTGATTAAGTTATATGCATCACATCATTATTATGTAGCACAAGTCATACGATATCAAACTTATTCCTACAAGCATGTTTAATTAAGTGACATTGGTATTTATTTTTCAAAAGTAAGGAAAAGAAAAGAATTTTAATACTTCAAACCTATTTATTTGTCAAATTATTTAAATAAAATGAAGAAAAATATAAAACAATTTGAAGATTCAATATCTAAACAAAAAAGTTCAAATAATGGCAAAAGAGGTATACTTGCAAATAATATTTTTTTGGAATTGACATTTGACATTTTTTATTCATATAAAATGAATCTTTAACAAAATTGAATACAAATTTATGATTGTTTACAACATATCATAGATACAATATGTTGTTTGATCATCACAACAAGATTATGTACATTATATGAATAAATGAATTAAACTATTTTCATGCATGTCTTGTGAAAAAATCAATAGTTACTAACATTCCATTGGGATAACAATATGTTTGATAATCCAAATTTTCTTTGATCATAACTATATAGAAAGGCCTTTGCATGCATCTTCTTTTGCAAAATCTTGTTTTTCTACGTATTCACAATGGATCAAGTTTGTGGTCTTTTCATTAAGTTTTTGAAGATTCATTAGTTGAAAAATTAATTTGAAACATCATTCATTATATGGTTTAATGACCAACATTGTCTTTGTTATAAATGTTGTTGCTTGATGATAAATTATTTTAACAAACCTACACTATAAAAATTAACGATTTAAAAAATATGCATCCAAAACATCCTTATAATTTATGAATTTTAAATTTTTTATTATTGCCAAAAAATGCTTAGGGTAAAAAGGAATATGCATAATAATATGTGACGACCAAAAAAATCATTCATTTAAATAATAATTCAATGGTTAAGGACTTGCCCTTTAAATATGAAGGTGAGAGGAGGGAAAGGTTCAAACCTTCACACGTGCACCCTAAGTTGATAGGCTAGGTGTTTAGGTGGGTTAGGTTTTTAGTTTAAGCTAAATAATCTAATGAAGGTTCCTAAGTGTGTAGCCTAAGTTTGTAATTAACTATTAGTGAATTTGATTGACTATTGGTGAATTTAATTAGTTATTTGTGAATTCACTAGTCTGTAGCAACTTGTCTTTGTACATTAAGGGAGGGCCACTTTTACCAAGATAAATTTGTCCAGTTTCATTCAAAATTTACCGAAACATATAGTGAATTTGGACACATATTAGTGTAATGAAAAATGAGATCATGAAATAGCCTTGTCAAAAAAACTTGAAAATGCAAACTTAAGACCCTTTGATTAGAAAAGACTATCAATGCCAATAGACCATATTTTCTTTTGAAAAATATGTTCATATCTTGTATTTAAACACTAATTGCTAAAAATAAATAAATAAATAGGGATTATTGAACCTGTTTTCTTATTAGGAATTTTATTGTGTTTTTAATAGTTACATCCTAGTTACAATAGATAACATTAGAAGAAAAAATGTCATTTGCAACTAAAAACTATCATTTTTCAATTGCAAATGACATTTTTAATTACAAAAATTGATTGCAAATGATAATTTTTATTTTAATGTAAACTAGGGTAAGTTAGTTTGAAACTAGTTATAATCTAAACATGGTTTTAATTATTTGGACTTTTGGCTGGGATATAAATGCTTGAATGGGGGGACTCAATTTAATTTTATGAATTTGAGATCACACCTTTCATGTGTTGTGTTATGCTTGTTTCCAAGTTTTTATGGAAGTTTATGTGTTTAGAAGGGTTTGATTGTGTTTAGATTCCTATGTGTGATGTGGGGGCATTTTGGATGTGATGTGTCTTTTAAGGTGTTTTGTGCCATTTGTTTTATGTATGTGTGGATAATGATAATTGTACACACCAAAATGTTGAAAATTTGATTTCAACAAAATTTAATGAATGTTAGTAGTGAATATGGTACCAAGTTAATAGAACATGTGCCTTTGGAACTTGGCTAGGATGAACCAAATTTGATATTTGCCTAATGATTAGTAAAAGATTAACCTAGGTGATATTTTCTTGCTTACATTTTTCATTTTGCAATGAGATACAAGGACATTTTGTCAAGTAAAATAATTACCCCATAGTACATGTCCCATCAACATTGTAATTATACTTTTTAGCCACATGATTACTTATTTAGGGTGCACAAATTTGGGGTGCAAGGGTGTGAGGGTGGGGTTTAAGAGTGTAGGTCAAATTTGGGGTGTGGAACTTATTGTGCACCCCAAAAATTTCTAAGTTTTGGGGCACATTTATTACAAGAACTTGATGTGCCCACACATTTATGACACCCATGTTACCAAGGCGATGACATGGCGCCTATGTGACATCAACATCACCTATGTTGTGTTGATCTAGTGTTTTATGTGGTGCATATGTGGCGTTGATGTGGCACCTATGTGGCATTAATGTGGCATTCATGAATACATTGGAAAAATTCATTTTAACTTGGAAACCCTTGTCCCCTTAAAACAAATCATCATACCGGAGTGGTGGTTTTAACTTTAAGGCAATGTCAACATTTGATATGCTAGCCATGGGTTGTTGGTTGGGGTGGTTGCATTATAGATACAAGCAATGGGGCCAATGGATGTAAAAAGACATGACCCCTAATGAAATAACATCCATGCCCCTTATTAACTTTAGCAAAGAAGTTCATGCATTTCACTGATTATCAGTTGGACATGACAAGAAGGTTAAAAATGACTTATATTTTGCCACCATCCATTATGACATGATCAAGCTTATAGCACAGATAATGTTATACATTGTGTTTACACAAGGGTTGCACATAGGATTAGGACCTTCAATAATGGAACTTGTTGCAAGAATAGCCCAATAGTCGAATAGTCTTGTCAAGTTTGCAAATGTTGTTCATAGATTAGTGGTTGGCACTAATATGCATAGCAAAGGAGTGGGGCTTGAAGGAGACATTACAACAACCACAACAAAACATAAATTCCTTATGGCCAACTCATGGTGCCCTAGCTTGACAAATATGTGATGACAAACCAATTGCCTACATGATGCTAACCCCCCAAAGCATCACTTTTGGTGCATATTACATCCTCATCTCTTCAATGTGCTTATGTCACATCAGTCCATGTTGCCAAAGTTGAAGAATTATGGGAACAATTCTGCACTTGGAAGAAGTTTAGACAATAGTGAAAAAAAATAAAATATGATTGAGTTTGAAAGAAAGCGCGTGGGTTTGAAAGAAAACCTTCACTTACACATGGGGAAAGTTTTGGCATAGTTCTAACTATAGATGGGTGCGAGAACATGTAGCCGGAACCAAGTCTTCATTACAGTGAACCATCAACTAGAGATGATAGACATCTAGACACAACCCTGAGTACACTTGGATTTGGATTTGTCCCAACTAACATTGTGCATAGTCATAGTATAGGCTTAATGGATGTGAGGGCTCTTGTAGGTGGTGTTGTCACCCAACATAACCAACTAGTCTTGGAGCTTGATGAATGTGGGACAAAGAATGGCATGTTGACATAACAAACCCAAAAGCTATAGTGAAATGTCTCACTTTTCAAAATGGTACATGAATCAAATGTGCTAGCTTTTGTTGTGTTTTATTTATAGGGGTGGGAAATCCATGTCCATCATTCTAGGGTTGGTTTAAGCCAATATTCTTGAGAGGGCAATTTTAAACAATTATGGTTTTTTTCTATTGACATGGTCCATTGTGTTGGAGGAAAGGTTCCATGGAATGTCAAGGCGAAACCGGTTGTGTTTTTAATCTAACATGCAAAGGCAGGAGTTCATTTGACACAAGTCAAGGTGGACATTCTCACAAACACCATCATTGGGTGATAATGGGTGTACCATTATTGATTGCACAACACTAATGGTTTTGAAATTCATTAATTGACCCTTAGTTGAAATGAGGTCATGTACATGTTAAGGAATGACCCTAACCCTTAACATGTATATTGTTTAATGATTAATGATATAATAAACAAATAAAATTAAGTGATCATAAAATTAAGAGGAAATTAATAGTTTTTCATAGATGTCATCATTGAACATTAAACATATAATTTCAATAATCTCAAGGGCAATATATCTTATAGATTATAACTTCTCCATTGCATCCGTGTTCAAAGTAATAACGTAGTTATCAAATGTTGTTCCTAAAGTCATGGTGGTATAGGAAAATCATAATGTTGATTGATGGCATTTGTCAATATGATACTTTCAACCTTTTCAATGTTCCTCATTTTCAAATTTTGTCACCTATGGCCTACACCCTCTCACAATACCAAACACATAACAAAGAATGTTACAATTGCAAAATCACATTGAATGTGATTGACGGTCTAATACAACATAGTTGCAATGGGCATAATGATGAAAATTTATAGTTAAATAATAAATTTTATTCAAGGGACTTAGTCTTGTGCTTGAAATGATAATAGTGAAATCGTCATTTATTTTCCAAATCCAAGGACACCCATACCCTATACACAAACTTTCCCATATATCTTAAAATGGTGGGGATGTGTTGGGTTTTTGCAAAAACAATCACTAGGAGATGAAGCTCATTTACATTTAGTTCTTCAAATTTTGTTGAAATCCAAATTTTTTTATCACAAGCCCTTCTTTAACCTTGCCTTGCCTAAGCAAAAAAGGCTTGATAGGCCTTTTTGAATAGTAACATTATATCCCCTCAATTGTTAATATCTACAAACACTTATTTAATCACACCTTTAATAAAGCAAAATGCAACCCATTTGACAATAATTGATATAATCTCATGATTGATTTTATTCAACTCCCTTGCATTCGATTAAGGCATTAATGCAAATTCATTTTAAAGATTAGGCATGTTGTGTGCACATATATCATAAACTTAATTTATGAAATCATGAACACTTAGCAACATGATTATCTACTATTATGGATCATTTTTAGATGCATGATCAAGGCTTGAGATCTTTTTCCTCCCATTTTGCTAGAAGATGTTGCATTGCATGTTATTAAATTACGTTTTTTTATGAGAATAAATGTTATTCATGAAGCTCAAAGGAATTTTGATTATAGGAAATGTGATGCAACAATGCAATGTAGTAATGTTCCAAGTTGCAAAACATGTAGTGTTAACCATGTCAAGAGATTATGGGAGACAACACATTGCTTGGGACTTTATGTGCCACTTGGGATAACACCCATTGGTAAAATGCATGAAACAAAAAGACCAATATTGTCCATGGTCTTGTTGATCTAAAACATAATCTTAAGCCCACTTCAAACAAATGGACATAATCAATGATATGTCATTGACATGTAGACCACATGGTGATGATGTGGCATGTGACCTAGAACCCACATGGCATTCACATGGCATTATCTTGCTTTGCATGTGACAATTTCCCACGTGGCATTACTATATCCCACCTTACATTCATAGGTACCTACAAACCTTATTTTCCTACCTAAGACCTTCTAAACCCTAAGTTTTGGCACTTGGGGTGCCAACACCGTGATGGCACCCGCAAGCACCCATACCTCCCACTTGTGATAGTAATCCCCAAAATTGGTGGGAGAGCCATGGGCTCATGTTACGAATTACACATGTTCCCAACATGACATAACTTGATGACTTGGGCACCACTATGAGATAACTTTCAAGGTTTTAAATAATCATAAATGACATCCTTCAAAGACATCTTATAATTTCACAATTTGATATTGCAACTTTGTGAAATCAATGTCAGGAGAATAGGAACATGCATCTCATTTTAACACGTTGAAAATTAATTGTTGGACTTTGCTATGGGATATGGTACCTAAAGCCTAAACCCAACTTCCCCCAGTATACAAGTAGTGTGGTCTGTGCCATTGGCCCAAGTGTGAACCCAATACAAAATAGCCTCAACATGTGAACATTGTTTTGCAATATATACGTATTGATTTTTTGAAGAGCCAAATATGAAAAAGGAAATCATGCTTGAATTGAATGGTAAGCCTTCCAAGTGTTACCCCCACATTCTCAACTGATTTGAACTTATTTTAATTTTCAGTGGCAGAAATCACTTAAAAAAAAATCAATATCTCCCACATTCTGAATCCAGATCTTACCAAATAGATTCCATTAAATCCTGCTCATCAAGATCTTTCCAACAACACCAAAGGGCACAGTCCAATTCCTCAGAAATTTTCAGCTACGATTTAATTTAATTTAATTTTCAGCGAAGAAATCATTCAATTTTCAAAAACTTTCGCACAGCAAGTCCAAATGTCATGGAACCAAGCCCATGCACCCCTCCTCGTCAAGAGCTTTCCAATGATACCAAGAACACGATCTCAAGCATCTTGGTTGGGTGGATCTCAGAACTACAAAACAAACTACCTTCCTTCATAGATAGATGGTTGGATGAATGTAAAAATAGATGAAGAAAATGACCTTTTTAATTGCTTTCGCCATTTCCGATGGTTAGATGAATGTAAATTAGATGAAGAAAAATGATCCTTAATTGCTTTTGCTATTTCCGAGACGATTGTGCAATTTAATCCCTTTTGTTTTTGCATCCAACGGTGGACAGAAAATCGTAGACTAGGTTATTAAATCCTAATACACGTTTTTTGTAATCTCCGTTCGATTTCCCGCCGCGTGAAAAACGGACCGTCGATTTTCCTGCTAGGACCTAGGTATCTTGGAGAAGATTTGTTCCAAAATCTGACTCCCATCCAACGGTGGAAAAGACCGATCATAGACTAAGGTAGTTCCGAAGACACCTTGAATTCACCGTTGGATTTCCGCCGTTTGTGCTATCGACGGCAAACCATACCTGCTTCCAAACCGGTTTTGTGCCAAAATCTGACTCCCATCCAACGGTGGAAAAGGGGCGATCATAAGCTAGGTAGTTTAGAAGACAGGTCGTATTCACCGTTGGATTTCCGCCGTCCGTGCTTTCGACGGCAAACCATACCTCCGTTCTGCGACGGAATCTTGCTCCTATCCAACGGTGGAAAAGACCGATTGTATGCCAGATAGTTTAGAAGAGAGGTTGTATTCACCGTTGGATTTACGTCGTTGTGTTTTCGACGGCGAATCATCCCTTCGTCCAAACGCACGACGGTGTCTGCACGACGGCGACTGCGCGAGACGCCGTCACGGCCGGCAGCAACCTAAGGCGCAGCGCCCTTCCGCGGCCGCCCTCACTTCATCGCTTGTTGCAACGCCATCGCTCTGCTGCTCGCTACAGCTCTTCGTCCTTTTTCTCTTCTCTCGCCAACGGTACTGTTCTTGCACCCCCTTGTTTTTGTTCACATCCCTCACCTGACTCCCCACTGCGGCCGAGGCTGCTGCTGGTTTTTCATTTGCTCTGTTTTCTTTTGTGGAGTCTTTTGGTGGTGGCATGCAATTAGGGTTTCATGTTTTTGTTGGAACAAGGAGCTGCGGGTGGCGGCTAGCGAGCTCCTGTGTCTCCTCTTGCTTTTCAATGGTTTTAGTTTCCTCTTTCTGGTCTTTTGAGGTTTTTTGTGCAATCTGCATTGATAAGACTCGTGTTGTCGCTTGTGCGTTCTGTGCATCTGTTGTCGGTTTTTTGTTGATCATGGAAACGCTTTGTTGTTGTTGTTGTTGTATAAGCGTGGTGAGAAAGAAGAAAATATGTATTTTGTGGTCGTGAATGGGTTCATTTGCCGCTACTCAAGGGACTATTACTCCAGTGGTTGTAACCTGATGAGAAGACGAAGCACGGCGAATCGAAGTACCTGCATCTTGCTCTTTGTCTGAAGAAGTTGTTCTGGTGGTTTGCTCGGTTTTGAGCATCGACATCGGGCACTGTGCCCGTGACAGTGTTGTGGTAGTAGGTTAGATAGTAGGGTTAGATGTTGGGTTAGATGTTGCTTCTTTGTAGGATGTCTTGGAAGGCGATGTTACAGAACGGCGTGTTTCATTCCAATGCAAATGGGATCCTCAAGTGTGCGGTATTTTTTTTGTAGTTGTAGAGTTGAGAAGCAGAGCTGGGAGATCTGAAGGATTTTTTTCCACATTTCTAATGGATTGCGGCGTCTTGTGCAGTTGTTAAAGGAGTATGGCAGGCTCTGCACCTGAAGGTAGCCAGTTCGATGCTCGCCAATATGACGCCAAAATGGACAGCATGTATGTCAAGCTCTCTCCTGTTCCTCCTCGCTTGTCCTCTCAAATGGCCCACCTTTGAATGTCTTAGATCTCTAACAAGTTGATCATTTGTTGCCTACAGTCTCTAGGGTAGAAATGTTGCTGACATCTGTCTGCAGAGTCACATGTGTACATTCTGATTGACTTTATTACTATTGCTTTTGGGTTGTGGCATCTTTTGCATTTTCTTCTGCTTTCTGTCAGGGTAGCTACTGCTGACGAAAAATCTTATTGCAATGTACATTGTTTACACTTGTGATATTCCCTGGTGCTGACCCCAGAAGTCCCAAAGGTTGCTTGAGTAAACAGGTCTCTTTGTTCTTGTCTGCAGCTTAAGTGCTGAGGGTGATGATTTCATTTCGACATGGGACGAGGTCCATGAGACTTTTGATGTCATGGGCCTGCATGAGAATCTTCTGAGAGGCATCTATGCATACGGTACTCGCCTTTCTCCAAGAGTCTAATGCTGCTGTCCTAACTTGCACAGCAAGGATTCATGTACTCTGGGAAACAGGGCTAGATCTATAGCTTCGTGTTGCCAATGGTTTGTGTGGTCTGTATGTGATGGGGGTGCTGTCTGGTTTGGCAATGGGATCTGCAGTTCTGTGGGTTTCTTGCATTTTCAGATTGCTAATAAGGAAGAACCTTAAGGTCATTGGTTTAAAGTTGAATTTCAAGATGCGTTCTGGCATAATGTTGGATTTGCATCTGGTTTTGGGGCTCTTTTTTGAATAGTTATTGTGTTCTAATTTCAAATCCCCTGCTTCAAACAGGTTTTGAGAAGCCTTCAGCCATCCAGCAACGGGGCATTGTTCCATTTACACAGGGTCTGGATGTCATCCAACAAGCTCAGTCTGGCACAGGCAAGACTGCCACTTTCTGCTCTGGCATCCTCCAGCAACTGGATTATAGCCTGCTGGAGTGCCAGGCCCTGGTGCTGGCACCCACTCGTGAGTTGGCTCAGCAAATTGAGAAGGTGATGCGGGCATTGGGTGACTACCTTCAGGTTAAGGTTCATGCCTGTGTGGGAGGAACTAGTGTGAGGGAGGACCAGAGAATACTGCAAAGTGGTGTACATGTTGTGGTTGGAACCCCCGGACGTGTGTATGATATGTTGCGGAGGAATGCCTTGCGTGCTGATGCCATCAAGTGCTTCGTGCTGGATGAGGCTGATGAGATGCTTTCCCGTGGGTTCAAGGATCAGGTTTGTGTTCCTTTGTCATTGTCTCTTGATTTACCTTTTGTGAGACAATCTACACTTGGGGGGTCAAATGAACAGCTGAAAACAGGAGAGTTTAGCCCTGTGTAGTGTCTAAAACAGGAGATTGTTGTGTAGTGTCTGGCCAATTTGATTGGTGGAACAGTCTATGTTGGCTATGTATGTTCCAACTGTTGAGTGATAGACTACAGTTTCAGCAAATGTGGAATCAAGGGTTGCTTATCAGTAACATAACTCTCAATTGTCCTGTCAATGAGCATCAGACAGGTTTCTCTCATGTTCAGTGCAAAGAAAGTTGAAGAAGGTGAAGACTGCAGTTGGACTGATCAGAAATGTTGTCTATTGGGCACAGATTTATGACATCTTCCAGCTTCTTCCTGCTAAGCTGCAAGTCGGTGTGTTCTCTGCAACCATGCCACCTGAGGCTCTTGAAATCACAAGGAAGTTCATGAACAAGCCAGTGAAGATTCTTGTGAAAAGAGATGAGCTGACATTGGAGGGTATCAAGCAATTCTATGTGAATGTTGATCGGGAGGAGTGGAAGTTGGACACTCTGTGTGATCTGTATGAAACTTTGGCCATCACCCAAAGTGTAATTTTTATCAATACCCGGCGCAAAGTGGACTGGCTAACAGATAAGATGCGGGGTATGAGTTCTACACCTAATTACTGTTGTTTTACAGGCTGTTTTGCACTCTTCTGTCCTTGTGGAGACAGAGCTCAATAGAGTGATCAGTTACTGCAATGTGCAATTAGAGATGTGTTCCTGCAATTTCTGTTACTGTGGCAGTAAGGGGAGGGGGCAGTAAAGGCCACTAGTAAATGCCATTCATGGTGAAGGTAGGTTGCAAGTCGTGCTCACAAGGTTATGGCTGCACTCATTCTTGGACTTAAGAAAGTCTCAGTTTTGTGGGAACTAACACAACAGTTACCTTCAATTGTGAAACTTTCTCTGGAACTTCAGACATGTATGATGTTCTTTTAAACAGGTGCATGGGTTGAAAGTCTCTAGGGATGAGTTCTAAATTTCGACTTGTGTTTGACAGCTCGTGACCACACAGTGTCTGCAACCCATGGAGATATGGATCAGAACACACGTGACATCATTATGAGGGAGTTCCGATCAGGCTCATCCCGTGTGTTGATCACAACTGATCTTCTAGCACGTGGCATAGATGTCCAGCAGGTGTCCTTGGTCATCAACTATGACCTGCCGACCCAGCCAGAGAACTACCTGCACCGTATTGGACGCAGTGGACGGTTTGGGCGTAAGGGTGTGGCCATTAATTTTGTAACCAGGGAAGATGAGCGCATGCTCCAAGACATTCAGAGGTTCTACAACACTGTTGTTGAGGAGCTGCCATCTAATGTTGCAGATCTCTTGTGAGTTGAAGAACAGTACTTTTGGGTCTAGAGGGATGTTGGCATGATTGCTTCATATTCCCCCAATGAATGAAATGCCGACTGATTTGGACTAGGTATTTCTGAGAGAGAGGTTGGGCAATTGCTGCAAGATCCATTGCTTGATTAGCACTTGCTAGATAGAGGATTTAATGGTACAGGCAATAGATCTAGTGAGTGATTTGCGTGAGAAACATGTTTGCGTTGCGCTGAGATATGATCCTTTTTATATAGCCACATTATTTTGTGTTTTTTATTGCTTCAGCAGTACTGCACGAAGAGGCTCTTTGCTGCAATAGAGATTTTGTCTTAGTTGTTGCAGGCTATTATTCTTGGCCTGTTTTTCCTTCCATCAAGGTGCAAGCTCCCATGAAGGTGGTATCCACCAGTCTGTTGGCACTTTCAACCACTATTTCTGTTTTCAAATTCTTTCTAGCTTTGTTCAACTGGGTACAGTTCACAAGGTACACCTCTGCACACTTGATTGCCTTCACAAATGTATGATTGTAGTATGAGTTGGTTGTACCATGAGGTTGAGTGCATGAATTGCATTGGGAACATTTTTGGGTGGTGTAGGATTTTTTAAATCATTTGGGGTGGTGGTATCATGCTTTTGTGGATGGGATTGGGTGCTAGTTGTACATGTTTTTTCTGTAAAAAGTGTGTATTAAAAGTAGGGTTTAATTGTCAAAGCCCTTTTTATGTTTGTAATTCAAATTCCCTCAACCCAAATTCAATATTTTTTTCCTGGTGAATTATCACGTTGTCTCAACAAAAAGAATTATGGTATTTTCTTTACCCATTTAAAAAAAATCAATAACTGCTAGGTAGGTGATTAATAGGTTTAGTGATCATTGGGTGTTTTCTAGATAACCGACCAACACTAGTTTAAACTTCAATCCTTCACTTTAAACACTGCATCAATACCACTAGTTGCCAGATTTGGTATCATATGTTCGAAAATCAATTCTTGAAAGTTGTGGAATGATAGTTTAAACCTTCAAACAAATGCACTCGCTTCAACATCGAAGAGTTGGTCGCCAGAATTATGCAATGTGTATTACAGATGATGAATAGATAACTATCTTCAAATTCTTGAAATACATGCCAAATTGAAGAGAATCTTGTAGTGCATGTCTGTCATGCCACATAGAAGCTAGATATGAAATGCGTGCATGATGCAGAGGGAGAAAACAAAAACGTTGCATGTCGGCCAATGATTATCACAACCCCGTTGCTCTGCCCCCAAATCACCTCTTGAATCAGTGCATCCACAACACAACGCACACATTCCATCAAAGTACATTTACAAATATATATGGAGACAGTAGACATATTCAAGGATGCCAATCAATTCCATACACGGATGATGGTTTTTGTTCATGAATTGTTGGTGGTGACAACAAACTGTATTCTAATGGGTAAATATAATTCTTCTACTCAGTATCTAGTAGCACATCTAGTCATAAAAATACACCCCATATTAATCAACACAATTTTGATTACCTAATATCTAATTTAATTAATGGAATTCCTATATCAACAAGTGTACCAAGGAATTATCTATGAAAACATATAATTTGCATAATCTGAGCAGTTAGTTTTGTGGCTGGTCTACTCAGTGACGTAAGCTATCCCATGCCCACCATATCAGCCCTCCAATGGTGGTTTCAATGGCAAGGTTTTGGAGAAATTGATTGATCTGTTGCCCTCTTCTTGGGGCACCACCATTCCGTGACCCCCGAGCTCCAACGAGATCTTTGAATCGTAATTGTTCTTGGTTGTGCATAAGTGCATGCACTATTCCTCGTAAATGACCCTTTCCAACAACCCCAACTACACTCCGAGACCCACTGACAGCCTTGCTTCGCTTCAGTGACCATGCAAGATACTGACAAACAAAAGAAAAAGCATTCCCACAGTGTGTACATTCATGTTAATAAATCTATGTCACACTTCATTGAGTCCAATGGATGCTTCTCAAAAAAATCCTGAATGAGAAAAGCACAACATAGTATAACAATGCATTTTGCAATTTCACACACAAAAGCTTAAATTACATATGCATGTCATACCATATCACGTTCATGGATGAGCGGCTGCAACAGGGATGGAAAACGATGACCCATTTCCTTAAACATTGCAGAGAGTGCATTATCTGTCCTCAAAGCCTGCTCCAGAATAAAATCTACTTAAACCCATCAACATACAGAATTTCAAAAGAAGAAGAACACATGATACCTACATGTCACCAAAACAAAACATACACAAACTGACAGGGGCAATGAGCCAGATCATAACAAGGATTTAGTGTGTTTCAACTTGTGTTGCTATAATTGTGCAGATGGTAGTTTCAAAGTTGCAAAATAGTGACAAAAGGGGGAAATATAAATTGTACAACAGAATTTTAACTTGGTGCTAATCTGTCAACAACCCCTACATCCAAATACCACAGAAACCTTCATGGAAGAGACTAGCATATACATCGTTAAAAAAAGCCCCTTGGACTACAATAAGTTTGTACTCTTCTTCTAAATATACAGATGTGTTGGACTCAAAATTGCAGGGTAATCTTAGCAATATTCAAATCAAGGAACAGACTTCTGCAGGCGAAGGGTGTAGGACAAACCTCAAGAGTCTCTTCTGAGGCATCAAGATTTGAGGCTGTCAGGGCTTGAATGAAAGTCATGGCCAGGCGTAAACTCTCGTCCCACCTTAGAGCATCCCATGCTCTTTGCAACTACAGTATCGTGATAATAAGCAAACAAATATTTAGCTCTAAGCTGAACATGTGTAATAAAGTTTCAAACACTTCTCCTTTTATGCAAATTGTTGGGGATCTGATTGACAAAACAAAAAAAAATCTCATGACTTGACCGCTTCCAACAGTAGGACCTCCCATAGAATTTGAGGAGTTTCAGTTTCTCTGAAAATTAGGAACCATGGAAGTAACAAATCAAAGGGTTTCCAAATTCCAGGTTTGAGAACTCACAGTGATTTCAATTGGGCGGTCTCCAAGTACAATTTGGGCTCCAATTTCCTCAGCTGCTTTGCAAGCTGCTCGGAACTGAAAACCAAAAGTCAAATCACAGACTCAAAGTTCATCCTTCATTTATATGGCCTCCCTACCCTGCAATTCTTCTACAAGGGGTTAACTCTCTATCATGAAATGTGAACTTGCAGTAGGTACTACAGAAATCTAACCTCTTCTCCTGTAGCAACTCCTGCAGAGCTGGAAATGCGTTTTGACATTGCTCCTAACAACAACCGTAACACCAGTGCTGATCTGCCACCTGTCCCATGTTCCTCAATTCTTATCATACAATATTGGAATACTAGTCACCACTGGAACACCAACCTCAACACAGGACCAGAAATTAGATATAGAGAATTTGAACCAGAACACATAGAAGAAGTGTGGAAAAGTGCATACCGAGCTCAAGACTGCGACTGACAGCAGACCCAAAGTTGTCACCACTCATTGACATCAGATTAGGATTCTGTTGTTGTTGTTGTTGTTGTTGTTGGCCTTGCATAAGATTTGCCACATTGGATTCTGTAATTGGTGCTGCTGCTGGCACCACCACATCATACATGATGCCTGCCCTGCCTCCCCCCCATCATCAAAATTCATCACTCCCATCTTTGAGCATCTCTTATCATCTCATCTCCTCTCATTGATAATTTGCAATTGCTACTTGGAATTCACTTCCTTCAAGTAAATTGAAATCACTAAATCCTTCACTTCCACCTTCAATATCCAATTTATGTTTAAGAATAAAATCATACTTAAGAGTGGCAATCTGACAAATCACTAAATCCTAAATCCTAAACCCCATTTTTAGATCATTAGATTTTATCTCCTGACATCTCCCATCAAAAGAACAAAAACAAAGAAACTCCCCTTGCCTGCTTCTGCAGAGCTCTACAACCACATTTTCAGGTTGCACTGCATTCACTACTCTTGTGACCTGCAGACACAGTTTTCCCTCCTTTTATACATGAACTACCACAGTGCCAGCATGCAGCAGCAGCAGCAACTTCAAGGAGACCAAGCATACATACAATTCACAAAATACTTACAGACAAGTATATACAAAATTCAGGATTCAGTGCTTAAGGCTCTCTGGATTAGCTGCATCAGTGGGATTAGGGTTTAGGATTAACAGCTGCTGAGAACTGGTTTTCAGACTTCTTTGGTGGTTTTACTCCAATGTTCAGGGTTTAGAATTTAGAGAGATTGATGGCTCTCTATCATTGAGATTAGGGTTTAGATTAACAGCTGCTGAGAACTGGTTTTCAGACTTATTTGGTGGTTTTACTACAGTGTTCAGGGTTTAGAGAGATTGATGGCTCTCTCTCCATGGGATTAGGGTTTAGGATTAGCAGCTGCTAGGAACTGGTCTTCAGACTTCTTTGGTGGCTTTACTACAATGTTCAGGGTTTAGGGTGTAGAGAGATTGATGGCTCTCTCTTAGGCTTTAGCTTCTGATGCGCCTTCTTCAAGGTTTTGTTTTCTCAAGGGTTTTTCTTTGTGTCGCTGCTGCAGAGTGTGTCTGTAATTTCTTACGGCAGTGTGATTCTCAGCAGCCAGGAATTGCTATGATAGGGTACGAGATGCTTTGCTTGCTACAAAAACTTAGCACAAAGCTCTGGAAAATTTTGCACCAACTACTGCTTACCTGCAAGGCCGAAACCCTGGACATGTGAGCAGTTCCAACCACGAATACAACCTCAGGCTCCACGTACCCATCGCTACGGCGCTCCACATAATCCACAGCTCTTTTCACGACCACTAGCGTACCATCTTCCACCAGATCCATGAGCTGCGGGAAGTGGGTCCGCACTGTTTCCACCGTCTGAAGGCGCGTCTCGGCCCGAAAGTCATAATCTTCCGGAGGAGGAGCTACTACCACCCGCGACTTTGCTGCTGCTGCTGCTGCTGCTGAAGCAATAGCAGAAGAAGAACAAACAAGTTGTGACTTTCGGTATCGGAGGTGAGCATGGGCAGGAGAAAAAACAGCAGAAGCAGTAAAGGAGAGGAGGAACAAGCGAGAGGAAGAGACAGAGAATTGCGTATGGCTACAGCAGCAGCTCCTCGCCATCGCTGCTACTGCAGCTACCAAGATCCCGAGCTCTCTCTCTCTCCCTCTCCCTCTTCCTTCTCTTCCTGTGAAATTACAACGCTCACAAAACCCTAAACACCAAACCCTAAAATGCATACCCTAAACCTAAACCCTAACAGGAAGGGGCTTTTACTGCAAATGCTGCAATTATGTGAATTTTGTTTCAATTTTAAAGTTTTATTTATTTATTGATATAAAACAATATTTTCGTGGTTTTTGGGTCAATTTTTCATTTTTACCTTTTTTTTAAATTAAAAATTATTTAGTAATTTTTGTTAGGAAGGGGATTTTGTCATGAGTTGTAGACAGTTGTGTGATGATTGTTGGCAATTTTTTAGAATTTTAAATACTTTTTTGGCGATTTTTTTCTTTTTGCAAAAAATGAGGAATTTGTGTTACAATATTCTTTTCTAGATTTTTTTTTAAAAAAAATTTAGGAAAAAATGGCGAAAATCTGCCAGCAGTTTTGGAAACAATGTGATTTTATAGTTATAAATTTGACCAAATTTTCTAATTTTTTTGGGAAAGATTTTGGCAAATTCTGGATATCACAAAATTATGTGAATTTCTTAAATTGTAAGTAGTATTTCTCAAATTGACAAGAAAATTTCTCATAAAATATTCATTTGCATTATTATTGAATATTCTCTTGCAACAAAAACAACAAACAACAACAACAATAATAATAATCATCTTATTGTTGTATACTAATAATAATAATAATAATAATAATAATAATATTATTATTATTATTATTATTTCATTTTTTACAACTCTATTGAAAGCATTTCCTGTTCATCCACCATCCATCCCTGGTACCAAACTCTGTTCTGCTAATGCTAAGTTACATGGACATTAGCATTTTTTACTTTGGCTGCAAAGAACTACCCAAATATCTGTGTGTAATAATAAATTAAAAAAAAACCCCATCTTTCTCCTAGTTATCAAAGGATTTTTTCAAAGGTTTTTTTTTAAGAATGAAAAATAAGAAAATTAATTGAAAAATATTTTACTTCCAAAAATTTTTTTTAAAATTTTAAAAGAAAAAAAAAGAGTCAGAAGATATAGCCAGAATCCTTTCTCATTCTAGCTCACCTAACAAAAGCCTTTGTACCCTAAACCCTAAACCCTAAACCAGAGAATTTTCAACACCCATCTCTCTCTCTCTCTCTCTCTCCAAGAAAACCCACAAACCCATGTTGAAAGAAGGCCTCTGAGTACTTAAAGATTTTCCAGCTGATCAACAAAATATACTTGAATTGTCTGTCATTTTGGGAAAGATGGAAGCAGGTGCTGAAAGACAAAAACCCAGACTGAATGAACCAACAAGCTAGAGAGGGATGGATGGTGGATGAACAGAAAATGCTTTCAATCCATTCATTGGGTTCTAGTTCCCTAGCCTTAACCATGGTAGTTGGGTTTAGTCTTTTTGTTTTACCACCTTACCTACTAACAACTCACTTGCCCCTTAACCATCTACATGCACTTACTTATCTGGTAGCTAACCCACACTCCAACTATCTAACTAAATGTACCTACAAAGACCTATCTTTTACAAGATCCTTTTAGGTTTAGGGTTAGCTCGGTTTTAAGATTTTCGTGTATCTTTACCTACTAACAACTCACTAGCCCTTGCTTATGTATTAACCATCTACATGCACTTATTTTAATCTCATAGCCACCCATTATCCTACACACTTAAACATTCTACCTCCTCCTTTCCAAGACAAGGATACTTAACTCGGTTTATATTTTACTACCTACCTATTAACAACCCATTAGTCTTCACTTTATGTTCTAACCATCTACATGCATATACTTACCTAGTAGTCACCCGTTATCTTACATAACTACCTACTTAGTCTCACATATCCGATAAATAAATGATAGGTTACCAAGGTGAAACCTGACATCAAGGTGGGTATCAATATTTGAACATACCAGCATGGTACTAGTATTGGAATTTTTTAACAACTTTTATACTCACCCTGGTCTTGGTATTAGGGTCCAAGGCTGATTTTTGGTGGGTATGTGACAAAGATGTACTTTGATATTGAGAGTTCTGTAAGAGCATCTCCACCGGTGGTGCTCAGTATGTCACTCTGGATAATAAAATCAAATGTCTACGTATAGGCTTTTTTTTTTGGGCAACCCCACCAATAAAACTGTAACTGGAACTGCATATACGTGGGAACTACTAATAGCAAACCACCTGGACCAACCATTATGATCGACTAATCAGAAATATTGAGCTGCAAGTCTGGTCCAATTTAGTACACTCTTTTTTTGAGGTGCACACCTGTGTTGCGACTTTTACTAGCCACGTCAAGGTGCACGAATTTGGTGCAGAGAAACCAATTTCCTGAGCTAAACAGTCAAGGTGCACGAATTTGGTGCAGAAAAACCAATTTCCTGAGCTAAACAGTCAAGGTGCACGAATTTGGTGTAGAAAAACCAATTTCCTCAGCTAAACCGGCACATTTTGACTTTTTCACAATAAATTTGACTGTCTGGAGTCACATACTGAGCACCGGTGGATCTGCTCTAACCTTGATATTAAACTGGTGTTTCCTCAACTACCTTGCAAGCAGGTATTGGTATGAATGAGGCTGGGTATTGTCTCACATCATACCTGTCTAGTCTGTTCTTTGATACCAGGGACAGTACTAGTCTAAAATAAGAGGGATCCAACTTGGTACCTGCCCAACACCAATCATAACAGACCTTGCGTGGATGTTGCACTGGCGGTTTGGCAGGTAGGTGGGGCCGAACAAAAGATTGATGGATGGAAGGAAGTGCTTTGGAATAGAGTTATCCAAAGTTCCCACTATATCATAACATCCCCATGACCCTGCAAAAATATTTCTCACATCCAAGTTTAGTTATTTACTATTTTCCAACCCATAAAACTAAAATTGAGACTGCAAATAGGGTGGAGACTACCAATAGCAAACCACCAAGACCAATCATTATGTTTGACCAATCAAAAAACAGGGAAGACCAATCAGATCATATTCATTACACTCTTCTCTAGAATTTTGTTAGCCTTTGCTGTGCGTTTCACCAGCCTCAGCGAACTGTGCAAAGATTCTGGGCCAAAACTTTTTTCGCAGAGCCAAAACGGCCATGTTTTGACTTTTCGTCATCCAATTTTAATTTGCACGGTCATATACTGAGCACTGCTGGGGATGCTCTGAGCCCTTTCAAGTTTGCAGTTCTGCAAGCAAAGGTCTTGGGTGTAGCCTATATTTTCTCTCTCTCTCTCTTTTTGTAAGTCTTTGACAAATCTTCACAACAAATTCAAATATGGAAACCACAACAATATACATCCATCAACCCTTGCCAATGTCAATGCACCTGCACAGAAAAGTCTATGAATCACAGCCTGAAAACAGTCCGGATCAAATCCAGTTAGGCCAGTGGAAAATGAATCATGGGGTGACACCTTTTTCTTCCATCTCTTATGTTTTTTTATAAAAAATTTCAATAAAAAATGATACACCTTTCGTTCACCGAAAATGCTAAATGATAATAAATAAAATAAAATAAATAAATAATTTATTTTTTTCAAAGAAGTGAATAAATGTATGATTGGGGTCTGTTTTATTTCTCTCCTTTAGTCTATCATATATTTTCTTTTTTTTTGAAATTTTGCAATTAAAATCACAAAGGCCTTTTCATCACCATTTTAGAGGAATCACACCAACTCAAATAAATATAAATATAAATATATATGTGAGAATTGGCCCATTCTAGTTGGTGTGCATGAGTTTCTTTGTTTCCTTTTGTCTTCAATGTAATGTGAAAGATGACTTTTTCAAAACTCAAAATGGGCCCCCCAAATCACATGCCCTCGCACTTGTCTTTAGTGGAAGACTTTCAAGTGTGAGAAAGTCCATAGTTGAAAGTCTAGGTAGTTTCAAGTTTCAACACTAGAACCAGCATTTTTTGCTCATCCTCCTACTATGAGCTCACTTTCATTTTCAACACTCTATCACCTCACCTCACCTCACCTCACTTTTGTTGCAATGACCCACCCAAGACCCCACCCAATCTTAGAAGAGTATCCAAAATGCACCTACAAGATTTTTGTGAAGGTTTCTCTCCACACTCCCCCCCACCCTACTACTACTTCTCAATAAACGTCCACAACACGTAGCCAAAAACCTTTTTTGACCATCGATGATCATGAGTATCTCGACTACTAGTGAAAGTTTTTAAAACATAATTTGTTACCTTTTAGTAAAGAGGGTGAGTATCTCGTTTATTCGATTGAAAAGATAGAAATGTGTATATGAAAAGATTATGAAAGATTAGGCATATGCCATCCATATATGTACACCAAGAATGCCAAAATGGATCATTCATGTGGCAATTGCAATGCCTCATTGAACATTTTATAAGCTTTTGTGCAATAGAACAAGCAAAATACAAAAACGGTGTAAAATAATGCCTTGTTGTTGGTTGGTGTGACCCGTATCAAAAGCCTTTTTTGGGGGGGTCACACAAACTTTGTGGAACCCTAAACTTCTAGAGTAGTTTACACTTATACCAAATAAGGCTTGCCCTTGGTTGATGAAAGACTCCTCAAATTTCCATTCATGTTTCACGAACTATAAACTATGCAACCAATGACATAAACTTGCCAAAATTTTGTTGCAATAAACCACTACAACTAAAAGGGAAAAAACAAATGACATAAGTTTCATATACATATATGTATATATAGATATATATAGCCCAATTAGATGATAAAGCCTTAATTCAACTCGTTCATTTAGTTACTATAACCAAACAACATAACTGAATTTTTTGGCTAAAAATATTTACAAATTTGGCTAGAAATGTGTGTTTTTGTTTGTTTTCTAGCCACCAAAATTTGAAATTAAAGAAAAACAAAACAAAAACAAAAGGTTTAATTGTTTTGTTTTTTGAAATTGCAAGATTTCTCTATTTGGGTTCTAGTATGGTAGCCAAAACTTGTGATAATAATGGTAGTAGTTAGTACCCTATACTATACTTAAGTTGGATCTTGAGTCTCGACTTTTCACGTGTCTAGGGTTTAATTGTTTCATGTCTAGGGTTTTATTTTTTGGTACTCTATTACATAAAAGAAAGATTGTGAAAGACGAACAAGAAAGATTGGAAAGCTTGCCAAACTAGGTATACAAGTTTAGAGGACAAAACACAATCATTTCCATCTCTTATGGAAACATTTGAAGCATCCTACTTTTGGAGTCTACTTTTATTTTGTATTCAAAAAATTATTATTATTATTTCATTGGGGGAGTGTGTGTGTGTGTTTTCAAACTTTTCAAGCATCTGAATATCATCACTAAAAATCAAAACACAACATGAATGAGACCACATATATATATATGACACATGCATGAAATTGCTTGATTTGATTAAAATTAATCAACTAAATATCATTGATTATGATTCTAATGAGTTTTTTATAATAATAATTAAAATTACTTAATCTTTTTTAAAACTGAACTACCAAAATAATAATGAATTAAAAATTTCATGTTTTCATTTTTAAAAGAATATTCACATAAAAAGAAAATACAACATTTGAAATATAACAAAATGAGATGTGAAAAAAGGGAAGAGCAAACTAGTTTTTTTAAATTTCAATTTATTATAAACATAACACATAATTACTTTAAATGTGAAAATTGAATTTAAAAAAAAATGAAATTAAAAGGATCAAAAATTAACTTACTTTAGAAAACTGAAGACATGTGAATTTTAATAATACAACTTCAGAAATGAATTGATTTCATTGTGGGATTTTTTTAAAATAAAAACTTAATGTAATTATTATACTTGAAATTTCTGCAAATCACAATATCATAAATTAATTTTGACCACCTTCTCAAGTCTCAACAAAACCAATCCTTAATCATGGTACATATAAGACTAAACCAGGCTTAATTCATTAGGCATGACCAACCCATTCCCTCAACTAAAGCTCCTTTTACATGACCCACAATATTGCAACCCCATAATGTTGCATATTTACTTTGCATGTAATATGATTCACAAGCAACTTTTTATTATTGGTTTGCCTTTTTTTTCTTTTTTTCTTTTTGTTGTCAACCATTATTAGATGGACAAAATGAAATCACTAACTCCATCATGGTGCTTTCCCCAAAAGCAACTATTGCAATGAGCCATTATATATATATATATTTTTTTTTTATTATTAATTTTTTTTGGATCACAACATAAAGGATTACTAGATGCCAACAAAAATGGGCATTGGAACAAAAAAGAAAAGAACATGGTATATAGATGTAACTTTGAACATGTTGATAAGTATGACTTTGAGCCTAGAGGCCCAAGAAATAGAATCTCTTTCATTAGGAAAGGACCCAAGGTATTTTAAGTTATATTTCAAGCTTTGGAAAGCCCATTGCCACCACACTCATTGTTCACATTGTAAGCTTCAAATCATTGGGAGACAAATTTTTAAAATTTATTTATGTTATTTATTCATTTCTATTATTGTTGTCGTTGTTATGTTGATTGTTAATAATGCAAAATGCAAGTAATGGGTGCATGGACTAGCTTTGCTACTTAGAGAGTTGTAAACTTTGGTTCCCATAAAAGACATATATTTGTGCATGTGTTTGTGTGTGTATGTGTCTTTGGGAAATCGACTTGGCGTCCTAGCTAGTGAGGTTGATTGACATGGAATATAAAATTTGGAAAATTCGTTGATTGTGTTTTTAAGGAGTAGCAATACTTTACAACTACCAATATCATATCATAAACATGTAAAATATTTTTTTATGTAACTCATTATTGAAGCTTTTATAGGGTATAGAGAACCACTTAGTTAGTCATCCTTAGATGTCAAACTAAGTGTCTCCCCTTATTCCCTTTTTATTTTGGGTCACTATTTATATGACATCTACTTGTGCACTAAAAGTTTTGTGTAGTTTTTCTAGATGTACATTAGATGTTATTTATAAGGATTTTGCCAATTGTGCCTTATGTCTAAATCCTCACATTGTTTCTCTATTTGGAATTATTAAAGTACTCCAAAAAAAAAAACATGGAACAACAACAACTCATATCACAAGTTATATTTGAAATAGTGAATTTTTAAAAAATTATTTATTCCAATTTTGTGGTATAAAAAATTTGGGTACTCATGATTTCCTTATTTTTTTTGGATTATGTAAATTAGTTATCCCCAGGTGAAATTCCCTTGGTTGGTTGTTATCTTCACATATTTTTCATTCTATCCAATGTTCCCAATAAACCCATTTTGAGATCTTTACGTTATTTCCATTCAAGTTTTGAATATGTTTCCAAATTCCCCATGTTGTTTTCTCTCTCTCTCTCTTTCAATAGTTGTTTTTAATGATGTTTATCAATAGCCCTCATTATTGTTCTTAAGTTATTTAACAACTATCCCACACTATATGACTTCCCAATATAAGAATGGTGCCACAAATTGATGCACAAAACTCATCTTCAAAGGATGGAGTCCAAGTTTTCCCCATTGGCACTTGGGTTCCCTTAAACCATTGTGGGCCGGGTATTAGATTTTGCACCAACTCTTGTTGAGTACTCAATTGGTTGGAGGTCAAAATTTTCAAAGGCCCACCCTTGCCTCATACCCACCCAAAACTGGTTTTCAAAAACCCAAATCGAGGTAGTTTTTTAAATTTCAAATACCTGGAAAGGGCTGTTATTTGAGTGGGTATTTGCCTAAGACCCTGGACATACCCATATACACTTGTAAGATGACCATGAATGGCCAACCCTATCAACTTAATGTTGCATAGAATAACATTGACATCAATTAGCATTCCTATTGCAAAAGTCCCATGTAACATTAACCAAAGGTTTTTTTTTACTACAAACCAAAATAAAGTTTGAAAGTATTTTTTATCTAGATTGGATAGAATTTGTTAAGTATTGTTTCCAACCCAAGAAGTTGGTGTGTGACCAAAAGTGACATGGCAAACAAAATGTTGGAGGTGTGAAAGCAAGGCTTCATATGACATGGATTGGAGTCAAAAAATGTGAACACATTTGGGCTTTGGGTTTTCAATTGTCTATATGGAAACAATTATGGGTGCGGAGTGTTTTCAACCGTGCATGTTGTGTGTGTTGTTTGGTTTTTTGGGTGTTCCAAATTTTTGCTATTCTTGGAAACTTGGGGGTGTTTGAAAGATGAGGAGGTTGCTATGGAAAATTGATGGAACTATGTATGGATGAAAATGTGTGATGGAGGAACTAAGTGGAGGTGCAAAGAATTGGTTAAAGACATGCAAGTGAAAGAAGGCATCTTCAAACTAGAAATTAAATACATACAAAAATTTGCATTGGTGTGTGTTGAATCGTAGGAGTTAGTTTTTTTGATTTAGGATTAGTTTTCAACTATAGTGATACTATTGGATTGTATGTTCATTGTTCATTAACAATAGTTAGGTTCAAAATTGAAATGTATCAATCATCAAGGATATTAAGTGTTAAGGACATTAGTTTCACATGATGAATGGAGTTCATTCATACGGATGTTCATCAATAACTTATAATTAATTATTAATTCATTTCTAATTAATTCGAAGTTCATTTTGAATTAATTTTTAGTTAAATTTTAGTTAACTTGTAATTCATTTGTAATTTGAAAAAAATTGAAAAACTTCCTTGGTCAATGGGCACATAAAAACTTTCATGGAAGTTTTTTTGAACTAGGTCCTCAAAAGGGTATAAATAAAAGTAAAACCTCTCATTACCTTCAATTTGTTCAACACTAATATGAAATACAATCTTGTTATATAGTCTTGTTTTGTTCCTTTTGTGTTTACATTTTCATATTTTATCACAATAAATATTTATTTACACTTTCATTTGCATATTTCATGTTCTTGTTTTTATCTTTTTATGGTTTGATTTTATGTTATATGCTTGGATTTAAACTTAGGTCTATTTTATCATCGTTCATCTCTATAGTTTTCAAGCCCTTAACAATAAAGGTCAATGTTGAAATGTGAAATAATGTGAGAGTTTAAGTTTTAGAATTTTGTGCATGTAAGGTTGTGGGGAATCTAACATTGTGTAAGGAATATAACAAAGTTGAAATTTCAAGTGATATGAGAATTGGTGAGATGAAGCAAAAAACCTATTTTCTAGGTATCCTTAAAACAAGTAGTTTCTAAATTCACATTGTAAAGTTCCATGAAAGGCAAATACAATTTAAATTTGCTAAAAAAATGACATTGATAAAAAAAATTGCTTTGGGTGTCTAGTAGCTTATGATTCTTGGAGAATGTGAAGTTGTGTGGAAACAACATAATGATGGAGTAGACTATATAATTTGGATGGAAAATATGGGTTTGAATGAGTGATTCATTTGCATTGCATTAAAGGGAATTTAAAGAGCTCAATAATGGTTTAATGAACATAAAAAATATTAACCTTAAGCCAAATATCAGTATCACTTGTTAAAATGAATTTAGTTGTGTGCATTGACAAGAATGAAATTAGATGGACAAACCCATTTTTGGGTGATACCACTAGGATTGTCACACCCAAAATTTTGAAACCCATCCAACTTCAAAATAACATGGGACTAATTTAAGGAAAACTTAAAAGATTATTAAAGTCATGTAAAATTTGAAATTTCAATTGAATTTATAAAAAATGAAATTTCAATGTGCAAAATGAATGGTCAAGGGAAAAATTTCAAGAAAACAACACTTGAGGTTCCTTTGTTCAAAAACACAAAAGAATATTTTTCATATTTTTTAATATTTTAATTTCTATGAAGGTTTCAAATAATCTCTCTTTTTAAAAAAAAAATAGATAGAGGATTGAGGCAATCACAGTATTTTGAGAAATTTTTGAAGGTTAAGATTAAGTCTTGAAAGGTCATTACATTCGTGTCTACAAATTTGTAATAATTCTCAAAAAAAAATTCAATCAACAATTTGAGTCATACATTAATGACTATAGCTGATAAAATAAAAGTTACAATGGTGCAACTTGACACTTAATATAAGAAGTCAAGAACATCAAGAACATATGTTAAGAATATTTCATAAACATGTATTTCTTATTTGTGTAGCCTATGTAAGTTTCTACAAATTTTCCATAATGTATACATCAATGGGGAACACAAAGCTCATGTGGTGCAAGTCAATAATAAAAATCATAATTTTAAAATCATATTTTTTTAATTGAATTAAATTAGGTCTACCTTTCTTTGAGTTTTGGTGAGATGGTTCGAATTAGTGGTACCCTTGGAGGATGGGTTTGTTTTGATTCTTGTAAATATTGGTGTTGTGTATCATAAGGAAATGCAATAAATGATTTATATGAATTACTAACCATAAGAAAAGGTTGATAGTTATAATATATGTGTGAGAACTTGAGTATTTACTTCAATGGAATGAGAAGGATTACAATATTGCGTTCCTTTTTAAGTTCCAAGTGACCAACAAAACTTCAACTCATTTGTAACAATTTCCATTGTGATTATGTATTTGCATAATTATAGTAACATGTTCTTTGGCATTGAAATTTAATACCTAACCATGTGAATCATGTGAATTTTTTAAACACACGATATAACAATACAATGGTTAAATGGTGGGCTCATTTGGGCACCAACATTGGTTCTTTGGGATAATGATAACAAAATGCTAGAAAAAATCATTGTTTAATATTTGATTTGAATATTGATTCAAATGTTGGGTTCATTTGTAGGCAAATGTGGCTCTTTGTGACAATTATGACATGCTAGCAAATCTATTTAGCAATACATAGGTAAAACTCCCGGTCACCTTGCAAGTGATAATGAGTATCTATTATTGATAATTTGGATTGTCTTTTCTTTGACATTAAATATTCTAAAATACACATATTGCTTGTTTCCCAAGCCTCCACCAAAAAAAAGTACTCAAAGAGTTGGTCTTATTTAGGAAAACTAAATTTATGTCAATGGTATGTTCAACGGGCAACATTACATTACAAGAGTATGCTAGGTACCAAGCCCCATTAAGGTGACAATTAAACATATAACTTCAAATGTGTTGCAATGTAACAATTACGTACACACGGATGGAACCCTAGGTGGTGAATTACGTGAGCTTAGTTTACCTACAAGATTATGCAACCCATAACCCACTAGTGCACCATCCATTGAAAACCTCGAATATGGGTGAACCACAACTGAGTAACCAAGGTGGAACCATCCATTGAAAACCTCCAATATGGATGAACCGCAAGTGAGTAACCAAGACTCCATCTTGGTAACTTCTTGAGTAAACCCTCCTCCTACTTCCTCCTTACCTTAGTAACTACTAACTACTTATGTACATGGGTAAGCATCATACATAAGTAGGTAGGGATTTCAGAATGTAAGTGGTTGCAATGTAGGTAGATGAATGTGGATGGTTAATATTGACCATGGTTAGTACTAACCCCAAACTCCTCAAACTTCACTAAAAGTGTCACATGATGATTCTCTATCTATTTCTACTTGTCCCTTTTTTTTTGTTTTTCCTCATTTCCTCTCTAGATAGACCCTTCAAAGTTGCAACCTGATAATTTCACAAGATGCTACTATAGATAGAAAAAGGACCCATCTAGCTACAAGCCCAAATGTGCATGATGGTAGTAGTGGGAGGGGGAGGGCATGCATGATAAGTCTTTTGGCAAAAAGATGTCAATTAGTTTATCTCATCTTTTGCTTTTGCAATTGAGTGATTTCATAGTTGATGATTGTTGTGTTACCAAATGAACCCAAAAGCCTTTTTTGCATCCATTACTTACACCATAGTTTCATCATGTCATATAAGCTTTTTGCAGCCTAAAATGGATATATGAAACTTTTCCAATGTAATGAAAGAGGAAGTAGGGGTGAAGGGAAGGGAAGGGGAGGGGGAGGGGAGAGGAAGGGAAGGGCAAGTGTGTTCCATGAGATTCCCTAACACACGGGATACTCCAACTCCATGGGCCAACTCCATGATCAAATTTTGCTCAAGCATCCACATTTTGTTAGGTCATGAATTATAAAGCTTTTAGGGGGGGGGCTTCCTTTATAGGAACCAAACACACCAAAAAGGATGATGAAAGTTGTTGGAGTGTTGGAGTGTGGTCCACTTGAGGGGTTAGGGTAGGGTAGGGTAGGGTAGGGTAGGGGAGGGAAGAGGTAGGGTTGTGTGTGCACCTATGTGTGTGTGTGTGTGTGTGTGTGTGTGTGTGTGTGGGTGGGTGGGTCTTGTGGCAAAGGAAGACATTGTTATGAGGATACCACAATAATAATTCCATGGATTCCAAATGGGAACTAATATCCCCAAGAAACTAAGTGAAGATGCATGCTCTCTTAGTTTGTGGAAGGCATTTCCAATTTTTTTTGCATGTGTTCTTCCCTCCTCCCCCAACTACCTACCCCACTTGCTCAATAAGGTTGAATGATTTATATCATATGGCACCTTCTTGCACCCTTTTCATGTAATTTGGTTGTTGTTGTTGTTGTTACCTTTTCATGTGCATGATGGAGTTTGGAATGGTACCCAGCTTTGTTTTAAGGTGAATCAACTATATTGGTAGCAAAAGACCAAAGATGAAAGAGTGTGCAAAGAAAGACTTGCAATTATTCAACTCGGCTAAAAAAAATTTCTTCATCATCATCATCATCATCAATTGCCACACTTGTAACTACTTGAGCATTATGGTTCAACACTATCATAATCCCCAAAGTGGATTATTAAATCATGCTCGTATCAAAAAGGTGAGGTGTGTTTGTTATGCATGATGGCCCCCACCATTTGTGTAATATTGACAGTGGATATTGTATGGTAAATTGGTCATATAGCTCGGGAACAAATTACAAAGTTAAATTTATTTTAATGTGCATCATCATGATGTTGTAAAAGGAATTTTTTTAATTTTATGATCACTACTATTTCTTTTTGTGTTTTTTTGGTCATCTCATCAATTGCAAGCAACCCAAGAGGAATCTCAAATTAAATGGTGATAGGTTCTAGGAACCTATCTGAACATTTTTAAAAAAATTGTTATAAAATCAAAACCAATAAGGAAATCTTTCAATGAGATTTTCATTTATATATTTAGAAAAAAAAATCTCACAAATTTTTTCTCAAAAAATAAAATAAAATAAAATAAAATGGAATATATGTGAAAATATTCCCTTTTCATAATATTCTTTTGAATTTGTGAAAAAATTCACAGAAAAACAAAAAAAAAGGCATGTCATGACATGTGTATTTGAAATTTTCCAGTCCCATTGTCACATTTTGGAGGAATTGCATGAATTTTCTTTATTTATTTATTTATTTTTGTGTATGATGGGTGCCTCAAAAACCATTTTTTGAGAAGGTAGTTTTGTATTTAGTTTTATAAAATTATAAATTGGTGACAAAGTCACTTAGGCCTAAGTGTATATGATTTGGAGGTGATGGGGGGGGGGGGAAACAAAATGTCAAAAAATGAATGTGAAATTTTTTAACATCCAAATTAGGATGAAATCATCTCACCTAGTTTTTTCTAGGACCCAAAATCCCCTTAGGAGCGAGAGCTAGTATACTCTATAATGATTCTCAACACCATATCCCCACCAACAATAAAAATCTCTTTGCGGGGGCCCCATGGTTTGAGAAAGTTCACAAGGAAAATGGTAGTGGGGTTTGTTTGCATGTGATTTTCACATATAACAAGAGCATTCCAAAGGCAACCTCAAACCCCAACCATGCATTGACCTTTAGGTGCAAGCTTCCCCACTTGTTTTCAACTCCAAAAATTGTGCCCCCTTCCCGCATTAAAGTAGCTTTGATTGAAATCAAAACTTGTGGACTTTTGCATGATCACAAAAATCTCACTTCAAATGGGGATTTTTTTGAAGCTTACTAAACCCTTTGTGTGATGGATCTTTTTCTTTTAATCAATTATTTTTTATTTTATTTTATTTTATTTTATAGTGCCCTTTGCCATGGCAAGGCATCTCAATAATAAACCTTTTTCTTTTACAAATCCATTTGTTCATGAAAATTCACAAGAATTCCTAGATTGTTTTTTTTATAAAAATTCACAAAAATTGAAAAGTTCCAAATTTCTTTCATTTGATTGAATGTAAGATCCCACCCACCATTCAACCGGACCTTATGAATTCATAAGTTGTCTTGTTTAAAACAAATAAACAAATAAATAAAATTGGTGTTTCTTTGCTTAGTAGACACTCATAGAAGCCCACCATTTGGGTGTGGTGAATGTGCTTTTTAGAGGCTCTATTTAGCCCATGGAACATTAGATTTTAAACTATGAGACCATAAATTAGTTTTACAACATAAAGGCTCATGAAACCCTAGAACATGGGGTTCCTAGTTTCCCATTATTTATTAATAATGACTCTTGTTCACGAGTGGAACCATGTTGATGGTTTGTTCATATATTTGATTGTTTTGGGACAAAACTTGTCTTAATTTTTATTTTATTTTGTGATTGGCAATTTTGAATTTTTTCCCCCGAAAAACTTAATCAAATATTTTATTTATTACAATTGCCTTTCAATATTCTTCTAAAAAACATTCAAATTTGCAAAAGACAAAAACCTTGGTTGTAACCAAAGAGATGGTGCAACAACGGACCTTTACCAATGGTTTCACTAAGGTAGATTTCTAGGGATTTCATGAAAAGAATGAATTGGTGAAATTAGAAATTTCAACACATCATCAAATGAAAACACATAGGTAGACCTTTTTCTTTTGTGGGTAATATTCAATGTTTGATCATGTATATGACTCTTGCACTTTCCTTATATCATGCGTAATAAATTGGTATTTTTTGGGTTCATTGAATATTGAGATTCAAATAATTTGAAAAATATTCGATATATTTCAAATGATCAAATTTTTTTTTTGACAATAAATATATTTTTTCAATGTTCATTTGTAATTAGTAATTTGACCTTCCCCAAGGTCCATTCACAATAAGTGATTATTGCAAATGAAATGGATTACAAGAAAAAAGACCCATGTGATAGCACATAGAATTATTGTAGTCTAAAACGAACATGATGTATCCACACACAAAGCACATAGAATATTATTATAGTCTAAAATACTCCTAAAAGGCCATCATTCTTGATCTTCCACATTTCCTCAAAATCCACCATTTTGATTACAATGCCCAACATTGGTGGATAAAATCCCACTAGAAGGTAAATCTATAGTTGATGAATTAATATTAACCTTTGGTGTGGAGATTTAGCGATAGTAAATACTCTAGCTCCTCAAGGATATGTAGAATGCCATTGATGTTACAATTTTAACATGGTTGAGTCTCTCAAAATGCTCATGTAGGATGGAGTTTGATGAACAAAAATATTCATGCTATTCTATTCAATTAAGTGCAATGTACTTTTAAGCATTACCTAAATCAATCATTTCATATACTTATGTGATAGTTTTTTAATTTTTGTCCCACAAATTCTAGGCTCTCACATTCATAGTTCGTTCTTAGATTTTAAAATACTTGTTAATGTCCCATTGATAATGGAGGATTGAATTTTATTTCTCTTGTCTACAACTTGGAGCATATGTATTTTGGTGAATTTCTTGAATCTAATTTATTTTCATATGATGTAGTCAATAACTTTAACCCTAAGTTGTGGAATTGACGATAATGTAGTTAATCCATCTACCAAAATTCTGGTTAAAATGTTTTTGAATCATACTTTGATTTGCAAGCATGATCCCTATATCACATAGGGGTTCAACAAAAACACTCCTCTATAGAAACAAAGGATTTATTATATGATTTTAAAAATGGTACCTATACGCCTTCATCAAATCAACATATCAATGCATCAAACATTTTCAACTATAATTGAGATTCTAAGGCATTCTTCATTTTGCCTTGAAAACCCTCACCCACACAACACTATGCTTGCTTAGTAGGTTTTTGCCGTAAGCTATTTAGTTTTGGCCAATTGGTCTATCATTCAAGTGTGCTACGGCATTGAGCCCACACCTCATGAATGGACTTTTTATGCACACTCATGCCTCATTGCCTCAACAAATTGAAGCACTTCAACATGATGACATTAGTCACAGTCATTCTCACTTGGGGACAAATTTAATCCAAGAAAAATTCCAACCCATTGATTCGATGCAATAATCGTCTCAACCTCAATTGTTGGATAATGCTAAGGATGAAGAGCTTCTTCACAACCTTAAAAAAATACTTCTTGTAAGTATTGAGAGAATTGATCATGTCAAGCATCTACAACTTTTTTTGAAAATACTCTCACTCTTCAAGATTTGACAATCTTTTAAAGAACTTGACCTCTCACATATATAAGGCCATTTTCATGATGCAATGATGTACAAATTTTTACATGAACTTTTATCCTTTTTATGACATATTTTGATGAAGTTTGTCAACATAAATCAGAATTTCATCCATAATCCATCATAACTACAAGACCCATTCACACTGGGTGTATAAGTTAATGGTTACACACCTCAATTACACTACTATCGATTTGCAATTTGAAGAAATTTTGTTGACAAAGTGTTTTGATTTTATTTTTTATAGCATGTTACATGACATGCAACTCTTTTTTTTAAATTTTTTAAATTATTATTTTTATATATTATTTTTGTGGGTGTAAATCCTTATGAATTTTTTTTTGGAAAGGCACAAATTTTTTTTAAAAAAAATAATAAATAAAAATTGCACAAGATTCTGGAAGCAGCTGACTATTTGAACACAAATTGTCAGGCTTGTTCAACACTATGAGGAGGAGGAGGAGGCCTGGAAGAACTGCATTCTGGTACAAATACATTCCCCTGGCAATGGATGTCAGTGACCAGAATGTCTTTTTGAGTAAATATATAATTTTCTCACACTCAGAGATTTGTTGGGGGGAAGGGAAGTGTTTTTGCATGGCAGCTTTTTAGCATTTGCTTTTTCATGTTTGGAGTTAAAATTAAATTTAATTAAATTAAATTTAATTTAATATATCAAAAATTTCAAAACATTTCAATTTTTGAAAAAAAATTATAATTTTTTATTTTTTAAAAAAAAATTTAAAAATGGATTTCCTTCACATGAAAAGTATTGTGAGGAAATACTTAGTTTGTAAAAAAAAACTGAGGGATGGTCTATCTTGTGAAAATTTTACCTTGGGAAATAAGGAAGGTATGTTTCATTTCAAATGTAATTTTGTAGATTTAGGGTTTTTTAGGGTTTTTCTCATAGGTAACCCTAAACCCACTATTTTTGAGGTGGGTTCATTAAGTAAGTCATTAAGGGTTTTATCTCCGTCACCAATTTTAAATATTCCTCCCTTTGTGGTAGTTTTGGGAAAAAAAAAGAGCCACATTTGTTTTATTGATCATCAATAATTAGGCTATAAATGCAATGCATATATATATATATCATCTAAACTCAAATTTTTTCACATAGGATTCATTGGAAAATAAAATAAAATAAAATCCTAATCCCAAACATTATAGAAGTAAATTCTCAACAAATATCAACCGTGACTAATAATCTTTAAAATTTTATTTTGTGACTTGTTTTTCATGTAATTATAAATTTCATGTGCAATTATTTTGGAGATCAAAGTCGTTACAAACGACACTTCTAATCGCCTAAAACAAGTCACAAAACGAGAATTTTCTACTAGATATCCCAAACTTTACTCAAGTAAACTTTGGACTCCATCCTTGGTTACTATTTCAATTTAAACTCAAGCAATTGCATTGTAAGTTTTGTTTGTGCTAATTATTTATCGAATTGGCAAGTGCAAGTTTTGTTCGTGCTAATTATTTATCAAATTGGCAATTGCAAGTTTTGTTCGTGCTAATTATTTATTAATACACCGCTTGACTTTCGGTCCGACACCATGCACATGACCGTAAGGTTGAATCCGAGTCATAATTGTTAGCGAACCCCCCCCCCCCCCCCCCCCCCCCCCCCCCCCCCCCCCCCCCCCCCCCCCCACTAACTCTTTCCTTCTCCTAAACGCCCCAACAGCCAGGCCCCGACCACGACCAGGCGCGAGAGATAAAGACAC
>Ga0116231_10002756_pt1 | contig 36633 bp, 25 predicted proteins | sample S1TSphgellanicum_2_FD_89695 | JGI IMG/M metagenome (GOLD analysis project Ga0116231, IMG submission 89695) | Host-associated microbial communities from peat moss isolated from Minnesota, USA - S1T2_Fd - Sphagnum magellanicum MG | ecosystem: Host-associated > Plants > Peat moss > Unclassified...
GGGGCGGGGCGTACAGGGTTGGTCTTCATCATCATCATGTGACCACTTGTGTCAGAAGTTACTTCAATTGCTCAAGAGGGTTGCATTTCCCCATAAAAGTTCTGGGGCCCTCAAGGGGAGGGGAGGGGGGGGCTGTCCAGCCAATCCCGAATTACCGAACCAGCCACGTGGACACTATTTCTTTATAAGAGTAGACAATGATGAACAATACATTGATGTATATATGTATGATTGGTTTACTACCTAGGCAACTTCAACAATAATAATATTATTTTCAAAAAATTTGGAATTTTCAAAGAGTATTCAGAGCCCAAAAAATTGTGAAAAAAAATATTGAATCTTCAAGAACATTTCATTTGACTGAAAATTTCAAGCTTAATTAATTATCCTGTCAAAACTGCCAATGTACTATGGTAATACATTCATGACTTTTTAAATTGACAAAGAATACTCAAAAGAAAAGAATTAAATATGTTTCATGCAATTGGTGGAGGGTTCGATTCTTAGTGGTGCCCTTTACTCGTGGCCTGCCTCTTTTGGGCTGTTTGCTTGCCTGGACTTTGGTCCTTGCCTGTTTGTTTTTCTCTCTCTTTTGTTGGGTGCTTTCTTTTTATAAAGCTCCCCTCTCTTTAGTTGATATGCTTCATGCGACTGGTGGAGGGCAACTGGTGGAGGGTTCAGTTCTTAGTGGTTCCCTTTTCTCCTCAATGCCCACCTCTTTTGGGCTTTTGCTTGCCCGGACTTTGGTCCTTGCCCTTTGTTTCTTTCTCTCTCCCTTTGTTGGGTGCTTTCTTTTTATAAAGCTCCCCTCTTTTTAGTTGATATGCTTCATGCGACTGGTGGAGGGTTCAATTCTTTGTGGTTCCCTTTTCTCCTTGTGGCCCGCCTCCTTTGGGCTGTTTTGCTTGCCTGGACTTTGGTTCTTGCCTCTTGTTTCTGTTTCTCTCCCTTGCTTGGGTGCTTTCTTTTTATAAAGTTTGACAAGGTTTCATCAATATGTTTTTGAAGTCAGTTGTCAACACCAGCTTTTGCCACTTGTCTATGAAGAAAGCTTGCCAGATAAAGCAGGCAAGTTCAGCTCTATGTGATGCAGTGATCCTATCTAACACGGAAAACTGTAGCAATTAGTGTAATTATATATTAAAATATTGGCACATTCCTTCCACTTGGAATGAATGGGTGCAGGCAATCATTACATCCAGATGTATGGGTTTTTTTTTGTTTTGGCAAAATCATCACATGGTTAGAGAATCCTATTCCTTCTTTGGCTAAACTTCCCTGATATATCTTAACACTTAGTATTGATAATATGCAAGAAATGACTATTTTTCAAGGTTCCCTATCACCAATTTTTTTTAAAGATTGAAAGACAATTGCCAGATTCTAGATCAGGTTCCATTCACTGTTTCTGGTTTTGGCGAAATTTTTCATCTCAACAACCCCACAAAAGAAACTTGCCACATGTACAAAGGCATTTTTGGAAAAATTTGGCACATTGTTGCTACATTGTGAGGAATGTCACTGTTGAGGGCATTATGGGGATATTGCTGTTTGGATTTTGGATGCAATGGTGATTGGAGCCAAGGTAAGGGCTTTGATTGTTTATTTGTTAAAATTACGACAAGAATTAGAATTTCAACTTATATTAAAATGTCTCTGTACATCTATATAAGAGCATCTTCAGCGGTGCTCAGTATGTGACCCTGAGCAAATATTTTTGGGATAAAACTGAAACTGGGACACAAATAGGTGGGGGACTATTAATAGCAAACCACCTGGACGAATCATTATGATGGGCCAATCAGAGAAACTGAGCAGCAGTTAGGTCATTTTTACTACACTCTTTTCTGCAGGTGCACAGCGCTGCTGTGCCTTTCACCAGCCACGGCAACGTGCACAGTTATGCGTACACAAAACAATTTTCCTGAGCCAAACCGCCATAAGTTCAATTTTTTCTTCGTCCAATTTTACTGTACAGGATCACATACTGAGCACTGCTGGAGAAGCTCTAATAAAAAACTTCAAACTGGGGTTGTCAGGTTATAAGATCAAGTTGCAGGGTCACCAGACCAGAGGTTCCAGTTCCTTTTGAAACTAACTTCCATTGGAACCTAACAGAAAAACTGACCTATTTTCAAAATGGAATTAGAACTTAAATTGAGGATGCTGTCTTGTTTTTAAAATTTTGGGTTCTCTAGCTAGTTTGGAAAAAAAAAAAAAAACTGCATTTTTGGCCCTACATTTTAGATAAGTTATTGTATTTGATCGGTTATATATAATTAATATTATATAATCCTTATTTTGAAGTGTGTTGATTGGTTGAACAAACTAATTGCACAATTTTATTTTGGTTCAGTTGTGTGTAAGAGAGATGGAACTTGACCTTGTTTTAAATTTTTTGTGAAAATGAAAGATTTTAGAGATCTAAAAAAATCAGTTTCAAGACCAGATTGAAGGACTAGAGGTTCCATCAATTTTTTTAAAAAAAGGAATTGAGATTGAAGGTTCATTTTGAAATCGAGAATTGCACAACACTATTCAGACCTACCTCTTCCAAGCTTAACGATCTCACTTTTTTCTTCTACCCATGGGTGTAAAGAAACAAATTAACATGTGTTTTTTCAGGTTCACGTTATCTATATTAGTTTAACAACTTAACTCTTTCAAGTCTATATTTGATTAAAATTTTCCCTACACATCTACACGGACATGAAACAACACAATTTTCAGACCTAATATAAATAATGATGAACTGTTGGGAACCATATGAAGAAAACAATGAAAAAAAAGAAAGAAAAAGAAGGAGGGAGGGATTTTGCTCAGTTTGGAGAGCATGACACTCCTATGTAACAATTAAATTGGAACAATTATTTGAATAAATGAAACATATAATGTGAATGTTAGGCACCTTCTAAGACGTTGGAATTTAATTGGTATGGCACTTTAGATGATAAACTTGTTTGTCCGGGAAGGTTACCTCTGAGTACGGAGTTACCTACTATTTGAAAAACTGGTTGTAAAGTTAGTGGGGCTTTCTTTTCTATGTGTCTTTGCAACAACATTACATCAGGACGTGGTATCGTGTGCACCCTATAGGAATGCAACACAACATGGTTGTATACACAAAATATGCGTTTTTTTTTTTCTACAAACACCTGGCATAATGCACCCTATGAAAATTGCACACACCGGTGCCTAAGGAAATGGGTTCTCTTTTGGCAGAAAACCTAGCATAGTACTCTCATCCTTTGGAGATTACACGCAAGTGCAAGTGTCCCCAAATATGCGGCTTTTCCGTAATGAGATCTGGCATAGTGCACCTTATGAAAATTGCCACACAAGACTGGTGTCCAAAGATATGAGTTTTTGTTTGAGATTTCACATTTTCAACACCAGCAGGTTTTCATGAAATAAGCAGCAGCTTTATAAAAGGTTCATTGGATAGACTCTTCTTCAAATTTTGAGAACCATGATTATATGTGTTAAAGAACCACCCTAAGGCCCGTCGGTTATTTGCTGCCATTCGTAATAACTGCCCAACATTGGTTGTAGAAACCGAAGGTAATATCTTATTGTCGCAAAGACTACATAAAGCCCATTTTGCACCTCCCATCATCGGAGTGTCACCAGTTATATATTCACTGAAAAGAAGGAAATAAGGCACAACAAAGAGGGTGTTCAGCCCATATCAACCCATCTTAGAAAGAAATGGAGGTACTTTATCTAGGGAAGGGGTTCTCACTTCTCCCCCAGTGATTTTTTTCTGATTTGCCAAGGCAAAGTGAATGGCTACCATGTGGGCGTGGTGGATGCCAAGGTGGTGTTTTCTATTTTTTAGTTGTTGAATTCAATTGACTATGCAATGAATATTTATTTAGCTCAAGAAGTGGTTATCTTAAATAATATGTGTTCACAACCATGTGATGTTTTATGTTCGTGTTTTATATATTCACAACCATATTTGTCCATAATGATTATTATGTCTAGTTTCAATAAATAAAAAGATAGGTATGTCTAATCTAACTAATTTCAAATGGTATTATAGTCAAATTGGACATGCCAAAATAAACATGGAACATTTGACACATGCATGGACTACACAAATGATTAAAAATAAACATTTTGACATGGACTATCATGTGAAATATGACATGAAAGTAAACTTTGAATTTCATATTCTCATTTTTTGTTTGTGATGCTTCATATAAAAATAAAATATTGGATAACAATCAAAATATAGCAAAATGGCATGTCAAAAAATGAAAGATCAAATTGAAATTTTTTAATCTTAAATTATTATTTGAAAACTAATGTAGATGTGAAACTTGAACTAATGTAATTTTTTAAATTAGAAATTAGAAATAATAAAATTTTAACTATATTTATAAATAAAGACATTTGAATGTGACTTATATAATTTCAGAAGTGAAATTCATTTCATCGTGAGATTTCTTAAAATAAAATTTATTACAATTATTTTCTTGGTTTTTCTCCCAATTCTAGATATAAAAATTATTTAAATATTATAAAACTTATTTACTGAAAATGTGAATAAAATAACTGGAATTATATACTATTATACATTTTGAAATTAAAGGGCATTTCAAACTAAATTATGAGTTAAATTAAATTATGATATTAATGATGTAGATGTGTAATCAATTTTATTATGAAATATCTAATTATGTGATAAGCTTATAATGTGCAATACTAAAACATGTGTTTATAAATTTTATGATAACAATTTTGTCATCATGTGAAATGATGATTGGATGGTAAAGGACTTGGGTTGTGACTCAAAGTTACGACTCAAATCTCAGATCGAACATGTTATGAACATGATGATCTATTGCGGGTTCAGTGAACTTTAAAAAATCAACCCCACCCCCACCTCAAAACCTTTTTTGGACATTGGAATCGTGGGTTGAGTGCTACTTCATTTTATAATGATCCATAGTTCAATCCCCAAAAAGAATAAAATATATTATTATTATTATTTAATTAATTAATATATTAATTAATATTATAGAATGGACATTTAATCAAACAATTTCAATCAAGGTTTTGGCCTAAATGATTAGTATATTTTGATTGAACTATATTTGTCAAGTGTTTGATATGACTAAAAATATGTTATAATTTGTCCAAAATAACTAATTAACATACAACCCTTGATTTGTAATTGTGTTGAATGGTGAAAGCCTTGCCTTGTGGCCATTGCATGGTAGTGAAAGGTTCAATTTCTCCTTGGGACACCTTGTTCATACTTACATGTTTACACATGATCTCCATACCTAAATGGCCTAAATGCCTTGGGGAGGGGGCCTAGAATTGTAGGTTTGTTATTTTACATTCTTAGGTAGTTTTATGATTTATGTTACTTATTAATCAACATCAATTAACACCTATGTCAATTATTAGAGTATATACACTTTAAGATGGCTCATTTTCAGTTGATGCTCCACTCCCCAAAAATTTCATACGATAGTGTTAAAATTAAGTCTATTTTGATATCATTGATTTCATGGGGAATTACATGGTGGTTAATGAACTAAAAAGCCCATATGAAGAATAGCCATTCTAAACAAATTTTTAATGTCCATGTTAAAAATTTACAAAATAAAAAAAATCCATTCAAAAATGGTTATGATATGGACTTATGAAAATATGGCTCATTTTAGGCCATTCAAAAGTTCATAACTATCTATTTGGTGTATATATGTTATAATTTTTTTAAATAGATGTTTTCTTTTTCAAGTTGACAATCTACATCTAGTCCCAAATTTGAAATTTTAATGTTTTTATGCCATGTTAATAGCATGTAAAATGCACAACACTCTACAAAAAATTAAATTATGATGCAAAAAATGAACCATCCTACCTTGCAATCACCCATTAATCAAAACATACATGACACAATGCCCATGTAACAAATATTTTCATTATGTTTAATTTGACAAAGATTTAGTCATGAAAGACAACTTCAAAAACAAGATTTGTTGCAATGTTTATAACTTGCTATAGGTTAACTAAAATTGGATCCCTCTTCCACTCCTCAACCACATGCACATGAACAAATGATCAATTCATTGAAATAAATGGCATTTAAAAATAATTTTTATCATTCACAAAAAAATGTTGTGCATTGCCTTTGTTATGGTCCAACTCATTGAATTTGATTATTGCAAGGACAATTATCAACTTTCAAAACTTGAAAGACTCTTTAAATCTTCAAAATTTGTCATGGGGCAACCTTGTTGAATGGAAGATTAAAACAAATTGTAAATATTTTCTTTTTTCTTCACATTGTCACCATTTGCAACTTGAACAACACCACTATCCCATCTCTTAGTTGATGCAAACAATTCAAATCTCACATGGAAATTAGTGGGATAGACATAAAGTTGCCAACAACAATTTTCAATTTGGCCTTGGTGCACTTTTTTCAAACCATAATGTTTGATAATGGAGTCCAATCTCGACACTAAAAGTTTTTGTTTGTTGTAACACTCATATTTGTATTTGTTTCCTTATTTGTGACAATACTCCTCCCCTTACAACCTCCTCTTTGTTATGACCCTTACCTTAGGCTTGTGACCACAATTGAGGCATAATAAAATAAATGGGCTGCCTAAAAATAAATTGTCTTTGAACTTAAACACACTTTCACAAGTGTGAAAAAGTGCCACAAGTGTGGGAGAATGTAAGAAAATGAGTGATAATAAGAGAACTATCACAAATAAAAACATTGTCAAGTTATGAATCCTATTTCCCAAACTCCCAAAGTGGGAACATATTTGGAACAAGATTCATAACTTGGTAGTTTTAAAATTTTTGCATGAGAGTATTGGGAAAAAATGTCATTCAAATGTAGCCATTGTAGGAAGCTATAAAATATATTAAAGAAAAGAACATAATGATTCTTCCCAAGTTGGAGCCGTGGTGTGTTTAATGAGTTTAGCATTTTTGTTCATGGTTCATTTGTGCATCATTTGACTCCAAATTACACTAATTGGCCTTTCTACTTGGTTTGTCAATTTTGTGAACTCAATTTAGAAGCTTGTTTTAATTTCATATCGGGTTCCCACACAATCTTTCACCTTGGGAGTTGGGGAACATGGGTGAAAACACATTACAATTGGACCATTGTAGGCAAAAATGATGTATAATTAATATGACAATGTGTAGTAAACTTGAATCTTGATGGCAACTTTTTGGCAATCCTAAATTCAAGCAAAATTTTTTGGAATGTGCATAATAACTTTTTGTACCTCAAAGTTTACATTAAATCAAAACCTAGGGAAATCATTTTTTTATATTATTTTAAAAAACCTAAGATAAAAACATATATTTTTAATGTGTTATGTAGTAATGAAATATTATATGTATATTTTAAATATATTCAAGTATATTTTCATGATGAATATAAGTACCTTATTTACATTTAAATAAATTATATGTTATTATTTTTTCAATGTTACACCCTAACTGTTATAACCTCACTTTTGAAATATTTTATTTTTTGTAATCTATGAGATGAAATTTTAATTTTTTTGAAATATACTCATCAAATATATAATCTTCATAAATTATTGAATTTTTTTGGAATAATAGACTAAACCAAGTTTCAAACTTTTCAAATCTACCCAAAGTTCACAATATTATCTTCACATTTTATGTACACATTTTGACAAGAATTGGAAATGCAAGAAATAATATTTGTGACTACAAATTTTGCAAACTTAAAGTGCTTTCACTTATGCATGAGCTATGTTTGGATTCCATTACAAAACTAGAAAGTTTCGATGTTCTTTGCCATTGGTACCGTTTGACAAACCTAAAGGTGCATCATTATTGTTTGTGATCTTGTTCCTATTCATGATGATGTTTCTTCCTTATTTGTTGTCATGTAGATTTCACTATGTTGAATCTTCTCATTCATAGCTTTTAAGGTGTAGTGGCCACATTCTTGTAACCCTAAACCTTGATGTTATGTTTGGACAATTGTTGGTTTAAAATTTTGTTGATGCATTCAATTAGTGTAATCTTGTTTGCTTGGACCCAACAACAATATAGAAAGTTCGTGAACCTCTTATTATAAACCTTGTTTATGACAAAAGTTCTTATTTCATCATATTCATTTAACATTTTAAAAACATCTCCACTAGCAATCAATATGTGACCCTACACTAAAAAAAATTGGATGAGGTATAACAATTGAATCCAATGGATTCACTAAAAGTAATTAAAACTTGGAAGTGAAATATTTTTTCAAGTTCACATATGAATATTTTTCAATCTCATTTAAATTATTTAGAATCTATTTCCAAATTGAATTTTGAAACTTTTACTTTAGGTTTCAACACTATTGCACTAGGCACTACAAAAAGTCATGCCCATTCCAACCCATGTGTTTGCAACTTGTGTCCAAATTAACCATCTTTGTGATTATAGATGTGACTATCTTTTGTGCCACCTAGTAAAAACAACTTGTAGTCGCATAAACAACTACAAAGTGGTTTGCAATTGCATATGTCATTTAGACTTGCAACTAATGTTAATTTGGATGAAATGAAGATGAAAAATACACTTATGTCATTCATTTTTAGTGGCATCCCAAATAGATGAAAATCTAGTTATTTATGCGACATGGAAAGTGGTTCATAGGCCATTGGATACCATGTGGCATCTTTTCAACTTGATTTGTGACTATAAATCCTAGTTGCAAATGTACATGGTAACTAAATGTGAACAAAATATGGCTTGGCCTATGAAATTGTTAGATTTAATGGTCTAGTTTTTTTCCTTAATTTTTAAAAAATGGACTAATCATCAAATGTGTAGTAAGGTTTGGTGGGTTCATGAAAATTTTAGAGGACCCAAAACAACTAATGGTAAAAATTAACCATCTTGAAATTTCTAGCATTATAAGGTTTTTCATAAATTATAATTAGTTATAGAAAAAACATATTTGTCATCCATTTCCTAGGACATCCATTGATAGATGAAAATATAATTATTTTTACAATTGATCATGTAGACAAATGGTAATAGGTAGCAAGTAGTAAATAAGGCTAAATAGTGGGTAATATGTATGTGGTTAAATTGTAGGTATTTTCTCATGTTGATATGTCATAATGTTTTTTAATTATTTATTGATTAAATAGGCTAGATAATAGGTATTAAGTTTTAGGTAGTAAATAATAGGCTAAATGTATGTGGGCTAAATGATAGGTATTTTATCATGTTGATATGTAATTGTTTTGAATTTATTTATTGAATAGGCCAAGTAATAGGTAATAGCATTAATTTATGATCAATTTATATAATATAATTTTAAAAATTCAATTAAAGGTTTGAGATGTCAAACTTTATAATTTATTTTTCCATACAAATTTTTATCATAATTTTAATTGGAAATTAAGATATTATATCTGTAAATGTAATAAAATTTATAGTTCCATAAAATCAATTAATTATATGGAATGAATTAATATTTATAAATTAAAATAAATTATCTAGATTGAGTATATTTAAAATCAGAAATAATATGGCTAATATAAGATATTTTATTATGTTTCTATTATAATTTATTTATGATGCATTTATAATTATATATCACACATCTAAATTAAATTTTATTCGTAAAATTATGATATATAAGAAAAATAAATTATAATATAATTTTAGATTCAAATGAAGGTTTCAGATATATTTTTATTTGTTATTATATTAACCATTTATAAGTTATGTGCTTGAATTGTTTTTGCAAGGAATGGTCATTGAAATCATATTCAATAATAAATTCAAATATTTTTCTTTTCAAATCAATTTATAGTTTTTAAATGAAAAACAAATTGTGTACATTAGTGAAAGAATTTTAAGATTAAATTTCAATTTTGTAATTTGAACAAAATTGTAATAAAATATCAAATATCAAAAATGATGTTTTGTGTAATGTTTGAATGAATTAAGGTAAATAAAATGCACATTATTTCACAACAAATGGGGTAGCTTGGTAGTAAAAGAGTTGATTTCCATCCTTGGGGTTCCAAGATTTTTCACAAATGACATGGGTTGTGATCAATGGTGGAATATTGAACAAATATTTCATACCTACATAATCAACATATGCTATGTGCTTATTAAATGGGTTTAAGTAAACACAATAGGTGGCCCACCTAGTAAGCCTAAATTAACTTTTTAAGCTTAACCTAAATAATGACACATGTCAACATGATATAGATTGAAAATCATGAAATTAACAATAATATAAATATATATAAAAAATAAATATTCAAATAAATATAAATAATGCAATTACATCGTTTAGTCATAAAATTAGTCGCAAAATGATGATGCCACATAAGTTAATTTGGATGGATGAAAATTTCATGTGAATCATATTTTCATGCAACTATCATTATGACTTGGTGTAACATATAGTCTTTTGCAATTAGAATTTTATGCAACTTGCTCAAGGCAACTAAACTTTGTAATAGTCACATGTGATAATTATGATTAAAAACTAGTCGTTAATTCAATCATTGATTTGTAAATTCCTTGTAATGAAAAATTACAATTTTTAAAAAGATTGAAACTCATCCCTCACCCTTGTTGGTACGGAGGACATGCTTAAAGAATTGAAAGGAGTAGAAATGAATGAGTTGATGTTCAATTGTATTGACTTTGCCCAAAAACTTATGAATGTGACACTTTGTTTTGGTGGGAATGCAATGTGCACAAAATTAAAGGGAATCTCCAAGGTGTGTTCTTTAAGTTGTTCATAAATGTGTTTAGTTACAGTATCCAAAAATCACATTGTGTCCTTTGCATGTTAATGCAATTTGTTGCTATCTTTAGTTGCCTTAGATCATATTCATAATACATTGTAATACAGTTAAGAGTTTCTGCACATTTACAATTAATTACATCTTGTTTAATGTGACAAATCAACCCCATCACAAAACACTACCTTTGCACAATTTGCTGCCACAAGTCACAACCATAACTCGACACTAGAAGTCCCATCCCATTGGGTTTCCACACCATTATAAGTACTTGTATGCACTAGAATGTGATATACAATGAAACATCACCATACCATAAGGGTGAGAATTTTAAAATAATAATGAAAAAAAAACTGAACAGGCACTACTATTCCCACCCATATACCTGAAAAAGTGAACAGCCTAAAGTGAGTGCATGTTGTTGGAATGTTGTTATGATTCAGTACACATTCAGGTTTGTTCCCATGATCAATTTTTTTCTTCACATGGCATGTTTCATATCATAATAATGCTGTGCAGTTATTTGAATTTATAAAGAACCACTTATTTTGATTTTTCAATATTTTAGAATCAAATAACCACCGGTTGTGGATATTTCAAAAACCATAACAAACCACCATTTTTTTATGAAAGTCTTTTTCATGACTCTTGTGGGGGAATTCCAGACTATACTACTAACATTGATCTAGATTACTTACAGCAATTCATTTCTTGAAGATGAAGACATCCCCTTAGTTGTTACACCATGGAAGGCCGTGCAGTCAAGGCAGTATGCCTTTGGTTCTGAGTTCGTCCTGCCCTGATAACATCACCTTCCCATATACTTTCCTTCTCACTACCTAAGCAAAACAACACAAAACTCATACAATATTACATCTAAGGTCTTTGACCAACGTAGTAACTACACATGTTATTCAATGTGCACTGCATCTTTACAAGTAGGAATACTAAAGCTGATATGAAATAATAATAACCTGAAGAAATGGAAGCAAAAATTCAGGCAGAACAACAAAGGATTTGGAGCTGAGCTTTGATGTCCTTCGTAAGATTAGCCATTCGGTTTTTGGTATTGATGTCTGATGCATACGCGCACCATTGCTGACATTGCTGTTCCACCTCCTCTCGCTTGTGCTGGAAATGCTCACTGATCACATCAGCAAACATGGCATCTGGCCTTCGCAAGGGAGCCAAAATGGCAAGAGCAAGTGTGTGCTCACGATGGTGCATGTTCTCATTTTCAGCCTCAGAGCAGTGCATATTTTTCTCATATCCAGGCTCATTGTAGTAAGGATTTTGTACAAAGATGAGGGACTGGATGGAAACTAGGACTTGTAGGAGTGTTGATCTACCAGGAATCCAACCAGGTCCATTCCATGTACCTAGCAAGCTCAGACAGATCTTGCCTGAGTTGTAGAGATTCGGATTGAAACGAACTCCACCACCTCCAGTTGTCATGAAGTGAACAGATGGTGGAACCTGGGGATAATCTGCAACAGACACTCAAAAGTTTGGAATCATCAGAATATGGCAGGCAGAATTAAAACCTGAAATTACTTAAAACCTACTACCATTCTAGTGGGAAAACTCAGATTCAACAAACCCTTAATGGTAGAATTATTCAATTGCACATTTTGGGTTATTCCTCACTTGAATGGAGATAATCTGCAAGAGATGCTCAAAGTTGAAATCATCAGAATATGATGGCAGAATTAAACCCTGGAATTAATTAAAACCTACTATTGTTTCAATGGAAAAAAATCCAAATCTAAGAAACCCAATACCTATATTGATTGAACATTTGGGGTACTAAAAAGTAATTCCAATTACTGAATTACCCAAAATGTGCAATTGACCAATGCTAACAGAAAAATTGAAGTTCACATCAGTGGATTTATTTTGGTCAATTTGTTGATTTCACAAAAGTGGTAAATTTCCAAGTTTCTCAACAGAATAAATCATAAAATAGTGACAATTGGCCACAAAAAGTAAAGAATCACTGACTGGTTCACATGCCTTAAAACCTGTCAGAGTTGGCTTAGTGGATATAAGGGCAGGTTATATAGCATAAGGTCCCCTCTACGCTGTATAGGGCCTTCATATTTTGTAGGGTGTCATCAAAAGCTGACAGGTTTTCAAGTTGGAGAAGGGCCTATCTTTTGAGCCTTCCGAGATTTTCAATACCTTCCACCTGACCTAAAGTTTTCAAGTAGGAGAAGGGCCTATATTTTTCAAACCTTCCACTTGGCCTAAGGTCTTCAAGTAGCAGAATGGCCTATTTTCGAACCTTCCAAGATTTTAGATACCTTCCACTTGGCCCACTGACCTAGTGACAGGTAACTGAAACCCCATAAGGTTTGAAAAGAGAGGCCCTTCTCATATACTGAAAGAGACAAATTTCCCACCAAATGTTTTTGGGAAGTTTGAATGTGAGACACCAAAAAATGTTCATAAAAAATGTCAGGTGCATGAGTGGGTTCCACAAAAACCACCACATTTGAGCCACAAAATGAGATAAAGAAGATCAGATTTAGGGTTTAGGGTGAAAAAAAACTGAGTGCAAGAGAGACAGAAAGAGAGGCTTTACCAGGAGGAAGAAAGATGTCAAAGAGGAAAATTCCATTTTGATAAGGGGTAGCATGTGGGCCAATAATCAAAGCACGTAAAACATCCAGGCGCTGATCATCAACACATAGATGAATGCTCGATTCCCACTCCAGTGGCAATGTTGTTGCCAATAATGCAATCTCCTTGGACAAATGTAGCATGCGCTTATGGTTATGAACCCCTCTTCTATCAATACATGATGAAGCCGATACTTTCCCCATGATATGATCCTTGAAATGGTGTGAATATGTCCCATTTTCATCAACCATTGACATTTGTTTGAACTGTAGAGGTCGAAGTTTCTCTTTGTAATTCATTGGCACCTTCTTAACAATTTGAATACTCTCTTTGTGTGCAGCAGCAGCTTCCAGCAGCTCTCTCTTCACATTTGATTGGGTTGCTTCTTCTAAGGATAGATGCATGGTAGTCTCTGGCGCCAATTTGGTCACACAACCACCTTGTGTCATTTCTTTCTCTTGCATCAACTCATAGCACACACATAGCTGCTTTGCAAGACTAATGTCCATATCCACTGCTGCCTCATCAGCACTCATCCCAGCACTCTGAAATTGCTGCAACATAACCTAGGAAGAAAAAACCCACAAGACTTGAACAGAAACAAATCAGGATTTTTGACTGGGATGTTAAAAAGAAGATGATGAGAAGGAAAAGAGTATATGCAACATCTGTGTTGAAAATGCACATCAAAGAAATTACAATGGTTTTCAGATTTTTTCATATGCAAGATCTTTGTTGGAAGTGTGTATAGAAGGAAGAATAATGCATTTTTTGAATTTTCCATATGCAAGATCTGTGTTGTGAAAGTGCACCATGACCCAAAAGGAATATTTTTAGGGCTTTTGCAGCTAACCTTAGCTTGTGTGTATATGTTCTCCATCTTCTTGATGAGAGTAGAATCCTTGTTCACAACAACAAAAGCATTGTCATCTTCATTCAGCACCTTATCCAAGGATTTGCTGCTTGTCCTTCTCTGCAAGATGACCTGATCATGTTGCAATGCCTCCTTTGCAACCGTTTTTAGGGATGTTGTAGTGGTGGTGGTGTTGTACCCTGCTGCTAATACAAGAAAAAGCTCTTTGTGTGTTGTGATGGCTTTCAATAATTCCACCATTTTGAAGTAAAGGTTGCTTCTCTCAGATATGTCGAGCATTGAGTCATTGGTGACAAGCTGCAGGAGCAATTGTTGCAGAGTATTTCCCCACCCAAAAAGAAGCACATAAGTTGCAGTTGTAATTGGGGAACAGCATGATGTTTCTTCTTCTTCATCCCCTATTTTGCCACCTCCTGTGTGATGATGACTGTTGTTCAGTATACATGTCAGAAACTGGAATGCACTTGCAACCTTTGAATCAACTTCTGCTTCTTTTCTTTTGGCTTCTGCTTGCATGAATTCTGTCCGTATTTTGTTCTCATTGTAATCACCTCCATAACCTGCACAAAAGTTTCAAAAGTTTATTTTTTGAACTTTCATCTATAATGCTTGGAGGAGGAAATGAGAGGTTTAGAGACAATGAATTGAAGAAGCTCAAGAAGAGAGCCTTTGCTCTAAGAAAAGTACCTGTGCCATCTGCCCAGATGCTGATTCTATTTCTCTTCTGTGATGTTGTGTGCTCTGGATTCATCACCTGCAATCATAATGCAGCCATGAAGTTCCAATTGAAACTGTTTTTGTAGTCAACCCACAGCTTTTTTGCACACCACATCTAAGCTGAGCAAATCCAAATAGGCTGGACAGCAGAGATTTTTGTTTGTCAAACCATTTGGCAGCTCCCCTGAGTGTAGATTTGACATGCATCTTTAAGCTCAACCATGCATTTGAATAGTAGAAACTTCTCTTGTCCAGAACAATCTGCATGCATTCTGTTGTCATTGTTGTTGCCACTGCCTGTATGCTCCTCCTGGATCACTGGCAACTGACCTCCACAGAAGGCACACCATGCAGCATCACAAGATGTGCACAAAAATACCTTACTCCCTTCCTTCTTTTCTGCACAAATTGAGCAAAGGGAGATTCATGATTTCTTATCAATCGTGATATTGCCTCAAGAGCTTTGACAAAACAACATGAAGCAGAAAACAACAACATAAACCTCATTCAAGGAAGGAAATTGAGGCCAGAAATATTGCAGAGTTCAGAACAAGTCCATCAACAAAGCTTGAAGAGTGACTTGAGTCATCATATACCTTTCAGTGGAAAGAGATCTTGAAAACTGGTGGAAAGAACCGTTGTTGGGTTTGTAGGATCACATATTGCACTGGAACAAAGATTGAGTAGTGATGGATTTTCTGATCTTTGTTGTATGAGAGACCCAAACAGCCTTTCATAAGCTGACAGCAGCCATCTTTCATATGCTTGCACCGTTTTTTGCCCAAGGAGCTTCATCAACTCACTCCTACTCAGCTCACTCTGGCAACTAACCACCAACCCCAAAAACACAAAGCAGGGTGATAAGAAAAAAGATCTTCACAATGTCAGGTGAAAGGGTTTAGGGTCTGTGCCACTCTTATGCTTGGTCAGTGGCTTGCAAAATTGAGGAATGAGAATTTCAATGAGTACTTCTTCTGTCACACATGCAATTGCACTCAAAGGATCCAACCTGGTAATTGGACAGTGAGGGCAAGCAGCAAGACTGGAAAAATTCAGGTTTCTGGTTGCCATCTGTGCCTGGATGATAACACCCACACATTCTTTGATGCAGTTGAAACAAAATTGATGTCTGCAGCTGGTGAGAAACAAATTATCCTCGGGTGTTGAGTCTCTGCACAACATGCACTCCTCTATGCTCCCTGAATGAAGAACAAACAAACAGGTCTCACTCTGCCATGTCCGTAGATTTTTGGAGGGCCAAAAAAATTGCAAAAGAACAGTGTGGCTGGCAGCTGGGAAGGTGGGAAGAGGTGGGGGTGAATTCAGAGCTTGTAGCAAAAACATTGAGGTGATAGATTGATTTATATACCAGGCTCAATTGGATCAACTTTGGCTGGCCGTGGAGCAATGGTGGTGATGGGTTCCACATTCACAACAGCAATTGACAATGCCTCCACATCACAATCTAGAAAAACCACCACCAAAGTTTCAGTAATAGACTCAAGAGATCAGCAAGTCCAGAAACTCCTCTCGGAAAAAAACCCTTGAGAAGAACCATTGTCACCTAACAGAGCCAAAACTCTTCAAAAGGCACTTACCAATGCCATCTTCTTCCTGGTTAATTTCTTTCCTCAACCTTTGGCGTTTGCCCATTCCCATGGCTTGCACTTTTGTCTTTGTCCACTCCCATGGTTTGCACTTTTGCTTTTGATGGCCATTCCCACAGCTTACACTTTTGCCTTTGTCTATACACACTCCACTTCCAATACAACTTGAAGAACAACCTGAACAAATCCATTGACAACAGATTCTTCAATCATTCTCTCATGTCTCTCTATCAGTGCAACAAATTGCAGACAAAAATTATTCCACCTTTCTCTGGTACTCCAATTAATCAATCAATTGACAAATGAAGATGTCTCACAAGTGAGGATATGACTTGCCCGCTTTGAGTGGAGGAATAGACAAAGACACTCTTCTTGACATTGGTCCAATATTACTAACTTCTTGTCCTTCTTCCAATGGTGGTTGTTTCTTAGCAGCCTGATCCAACAACACAGACTGAATCAAGTGTTTTTCACTGCCACCTTGCTCCAAAGCTGTTCCATTGAAGCTGATTTTCTCCATTGATATGTTGACTTGCAACAGATCAAAGATTGTCCCAAGAACCTCATTCCCTTTGATGCTGGGACAGCACTGCACCTCAAGCTGTTGTAGAGTGTGGGTTTCTCTCAAAGAAATCAGAATGCCAATTATACTTGCTGACAATAGACCTGCACTACCTGATAATTCCGGAGAAGACACTGACCCTTCAAGGATTTGATAAAGGGAAGCAATTGAGTTGGTCTGTTGTGAGAATCGTTTCGTTGCTGGCATACAACCACTAGCACTGAAATCATTCCAGCTTACGAAAGGACTGCTGATGGAGGAGCTGTTTGGTTGCTGTCCAGCTTCATTTGTTGTGAAAGGCTGCAGCAAGATCTCCAGCCCCCTCTTTGTCCCTACACAACAGCTACAAAGATCCAATGCATGCAAGGTAGTATCATCAGATATTGCTCTCCCAAGTAGCTCAGCACCATGATTTGTGATATGCCAAAGATGAGCTCTTGTACCATACGCCAATGGAAGCCCAAAAGAAGATTTTTCTGGTGTTGTGCGTTTACGCAACAAATCAGCCAACTGTCGTACATCAGACATGCTCGATCCCTACAACAAAGGAATCACACACACAAAAACACATGAAAATGATGATGATGTCAAGGGATATGACAATCTCTTTTGTAGTGTTCTTCTGTACAAGAATGGAGAAGAAAGCTAGAGAGAGAGAGCTAAAACCTAACATGAATTTCAAAGGCAGATCTTCAGCTTGGAGCTTAGTTACCATTGAATGCAAGAGATGTGTGTCCACATCCCCCACCTTCTTGAACAAGATAGAAGAAGCTTGATGTTATATGGTGTGGGAATATATACTCACATGGATGACTGTCACGTCTGTAAGGAGTTGATTGTTGTGCGAGCTTTTCAACACTTCAATGCGAACTGCTTGTGATGATGTTGTCGTAGCAGCATTGAGGTCATTTAGGGTTGTTGAAGAATTCACATCCGGGTTGGCACAGATGGCAAAGTAGATCAGCTCAAGATCGTCTTTCGCCAAATTTGAAACCTCCAAGTGCTCAGAAACACCTCTAAGACTTAGGGATGATGCCGAGGATGATGATGATGCAGAAGATGATGCACCGGTGTTGTTGCCGTCACCAAAGTTGTAAGCATTGAATGACAAACATGATCTTGAAGCTTGTATATGAGACAAGAATGGAATCAGTATTTCAATATCAAGTCTGCCATGACATTCGGGTTTTGACAGTAAAATTGCATCCTCTTCTTCTTCTTCAACATGTGATTCCATGGAGCAAGTTTGAGTCCCAATTTGAGTCCACTCATAAGTGGAGCACTACTTTCTGCACAGAGGAAAGTCCTCACCAAGTGTTAGCACCGAAGATTTTTTGAAGGGGATTTCTGTAGCTCAAAATTGAAAATCCAACTCCCGAGACCCCAAAAAAAGACTCATGAAAGACAATGGGAGTACTCCAGGCTCTACTCGAGCTCTAGAAATGGAAGCATCCAGCAAAAGGATTACTAGAAGAAGAAGAAAACTTCGAGAAAGTTCACAGCCTGCAGCACTTATAAAAGTCGTCACTTCGGTTACCCGAATAAACTTCTGATCCCTTTCTTCTTCATTGGAGCTTCTCCTAGATCAACACCACGAAGATATCCTACTCTTCAACTCGTCATTTTCCAAGTCGAAGATCCACCATCGAAGAAAAGCTCTTCCACACACACTCACAAACACACATATGCTTTCGTCATCTCTCCAGGCACTAATTCTAGATCAAGAGATCAAAGACGATTTTTTTTGCCTTTTCTTTGCCCATTTCTCCGATCTTCTTCCAGGATTTGTTTGCTAGCTGATTTTGCCTTTAGTGGAAGGTGATTAAACTGTGACCGACAGAAGAGAGACGCTCGAGGGGACGTTCGAGAAGCACGCAAGCAAGCGAGCAAGAAGAACACACATGAACATCACGTGCGAAGGAAAAAAAACAAAGGACGAACGAAAGTGTCGGTCGTCCGTCGGCACAGTTTGGGGTCTTCCGAGAAAAAGGGCAACTTTTTGTTGTCGGCCTCTTCCCAGTCTCTCATTTCATTTCTTGGACTCTAAGTTTTCTGTTCTCTCATCTCTAGTACATACCAGTGCTGGGCGACTTTTGAACTCAGCGGCTCGTACTGGGACTGGAATCAGCATTTTTTTATTTTTTGTTTTGTTTTTTGGGGGCGAATTTTTGCATCTTGGCTTTTAAAAAAGAAAGCGCGCAAAAACTCTTTCTGTAAATAGCCACAGTACAAATTGAATGGATACTTCACTCAAGATGACTAAGCAAAAGAAATTCAGACCACCAAATCTAGCAATCTCATTGGCCTGAAAAACAAATCTTCACGCTTACATGCAACTTTAATCTGCTGAACATTGAAAATGATGGTCCCCTTCTATCATTTCCATTGATCCTCTAAAATTTTCACAAACCTACCATACCCTATTGCATGTTTTACCTGTTAGTTCATTCAAAGAAGGAATAAAGAAAAACTCTGTAAATCAAAATCAAGGATGGAAACCCATTCATGAAAAAGTAAAAGGCAAATGAGAATATAAGTAAACACAAACCGAAGAAAAAAAAAAAGCAAACAATCAACAAAAATTAGATAAAGACCTTATGCAAAGAGGACTCATGCCTATGAAATGACGATTAACAATAACAAAGAAAACTTAAAACGAAAGAATTGTCATTTGTTTCAAATCAACTGCTGAAGGAGATGCATTAGCTGCGATGTGTGGAAGAGATAAAGAACTTTGACCAAGTGTAGCAATTTGCTGAATAATCATTATGGCTTGCACATGTTACAAGGCTATGGACACACATTGTTACTAATAAGAAACAAGCATCGAGAGCATTAAAGAAGATCGTTAATGAGGTATGATAATGGTTTGTGCACAAGTGGTTAAAAATGAATCAAAATGAAAATGAAAACACCCATATGTTTCAATAGCAATGAGAATGAAGTGATTGCTTAATGCTCACTAAACATATGATCGTGTTTTCTCATGAGCAACCATTATCGTTGCACCATATTTGTGCGAATTGGGTTAACAATGACAATGTCCATATAGGTCCAAAAGCCATTTTTAATTATAAGGATATCCACTCATCATCAAGTGTGGTGAGAGAAAAGGTGGAAGACCTCCTTCTAAATATATATTCCACTTTCCAAAGCAATAGTTGTGATAGTATTTCAAAATGTATCATGGGCTACAGTACGTTGATTCATGTAAAGGCATCAAAGTAAATGGGTACTTAGATCATTAATGGTATGACCACAGTAACACTGTGAAAGATGGGCAATTATAGGATGTGGCAAACCAAGACAAGTACATAATGTTGTAAGGAAGTGGCCCGAAGATAAACAAAATGCAAATGTGGTAGAAAGAATTAATAATCAAACATTTGCCCCTAGACTTGCACATGAGCAAAAACATGTTCACATGATATCTAAAGGAACATATACTAGAAATGAAGTAAACTCCTATTCATGTAGATGATCCGCCAAAAAAACCTACAACTAGGGGTAAGATTAAACCACTAAACTCTTAAAAGGTGTGATTTGAAAGTGGACAACTTGGGGTAATAGGGCTCACATATCTCATAGTGCCATCTAGAACAAGAAAATGTTAATCTCAACATGTGTTATTGCATCCAGAAGAATAAGGTGATCATCTTACTAGGAACAAGTGACAAATGCATAAGCGATTAATGCCCAACATCCCAAGACTACAAAGGCAATAGTTTGAACTATAACAGGGAGGCCAAACTTGCCCAAAGAATCAAGAAGAGTGGTTTAATGATGAGTTAATTGATCAATAAAGCCATCAAAAGATCCTACACAAACTATCTTCTCCAACATAGTTATGGTATAAGCATCAAATCTAGTGTAATGCTACAAAATACCTAGAGATGGAAACATTGTACGAAACAAATAGCCAGGGTGTTAGGCATAGCACAATAAAAGCATCACAAAAGTCATTTAAGGATCTACAAGCATATGAAGACTAGATATTATCCCAAGATCTTCATGAAAAACCTTAGCTACAAATGATTCAATAAATGATTTGGATCCCATTGGTGCGCCCAAAATATGAAAATTTAAATCGGGAGTAAGAAAACCAAGAAGAAATGATATAAAATGGTCCAACCCCTATGGAGACCAAATTACACATTTCACTAATTGCACTAAGAGCCCTAATGTTAAAAACTCCTACTGTACTTGTAAAAAAACAAAAATTACATCTGATGCAAGACCTATTATATGCGTATCATCTACCAATGAAGGGAAAACACAGTAGGGTGGGTTGTTACTATAAGCTAAAGAGCACAAAAATGAGTCAAAACAAATGCTCTTCCCAATGGGTCCCCTTGTCATGTACTTGATTCCAATAAAATGATTATGAAATCCCCATGTTGGGAAGCCTGAAAAAAATATAGTGGGGATGGGCATGCATAGAATCATCAAACAAATGGGAAAAGTTGATTTAATGAATCAAGCGAAGATTATAATTCTTGGAAAAAATGGTTCACTGCACATGATGTTGAATTGAAGGCATTACAGACATCCACATGTAGCACCACCTAATCTAGGTGCAAATCTAACATCACTTGAACACCATGAACCGCTATTTCACACCCACCACGAGTCATTACACCAAAGTAATGAGGACTAAATTATTCGTTGAAGGTATCCCTAAATTAAAAAACCCATGTGTGGGCAACTAGGTGATATGGATCACCTCCCTTATTGTAATGGGATTTATGTTTATAGATTGCTTCCCCAATGCTAGAAGTTAAAATACAAAAAAAAAATGCAATATTAAAAGTGGAACATGCCTACATACATGGAAAAAAAAGTTGAAGCCATTCACAAAATCATTTGGGACAAAATAGTTTCGTAAAAGTTCATACACCATACCTAAAAGGTCATTAGAAAAAAAAATGTGAAAATAAATGCCTTTTGATCTAAAATAATCTTTGTTTCAAGATGGAAATCATTGACAAAAGGGGGGAAATCAACCTCAAATAAGTGGATGGAAAAGCCGAAGGGCTCTCGTGGTTTCATTAAATGGAGTTGCAAGTGTGTTTGGAGCTAATGCACGTATTGTTCGAATGTATTCCCCTACATGAGCAAAGGCTCATGCGTAGTATAATTGTGCTAATGGAAGTGATGTAAGATTTGGAATTGATTCCAAACATTTGTGAAAAGCTAAAAGGATACAATCATGGTAACACGTACCACAACAAATGTAACTAGTGCTTAATGTTCCATGTTATTGAAAATGTAATTTAATTCCATGTTAAAATTGTAGGATTTACTTATATGATAACGTTCATAATATATCATGAAAACTTGTGAATAAATTTGAAATTAATCAAATGAATAAAAGAAAAAAAAAACACTAATAAAACATTATAATTAGTGTTTTTAAGCAGTTAAAAGACATATTTAATAACTTTTTTTTAAATGACATATTTTGACAAATTTTTAATGTAATGCTTATCAAAATATTATTTAAAAATTTATCATGATTTTTAAAGATTTTAAAAATAAAATTTGTAGAATATTTTAAAAATAAAATAGTCCAAAAATCAATCCCAAAGGAACGGGTGTGGTTCATGTTATTGCATTTGCACCAAAGCAAGTGTTCTAATCGTGTGTTCCTCTTGTAATGTCTCCCTATCACCACCCATGTATTGACACAAATAAGCGCAAATATCTTGGTGGCCTTTCTCATGGGATGGAAAGGACAAACACCAAAAATGGAATAACAAAAACTTGCCAAGTTGCAATATTGAAAGGATCACATGTTAATTGAGATAAAAGGATATACAAAGCCTATTGAACATCAATTTGAAGAACATATGGAATATGACGATATGAATGAGGACAAGGTAAACCCAAATGGAAAGCATCAATGATGTTTATGGATGTAAACCATGTCCATGCTGAAAAAGGAAGAAAACATAGTAAAGTCGAGGGTAACATTTCCCTTGAAATAGATGACTATTTATGAGTGGTGCTTGAAAGTTGGTGTTATGTTAAACCCCTGTGCATTAAATAAATAACCACAAGACAGACAAAAAATGTTAGGTCATAGACAAGAAGACCATACAATGAATATTTTAAAAATTCTTAATAGGTGTGGTGGGTGAGATAAAAAGAGGGCCCATAAACTAGGAGAGGATGAAGGGATTGACCAAAGTAAACTAGGAGGGATGGGAATGATGGGCAAATGGATGGAAGTTGGAACAAAATTAGACATAGGGGTAAAACAAACTACTAGCTCTCCATCAGGTGCTTGGTGAGAAGGCTAGGATGCTTGATGATGTTGTGGGGACAAAAAACCCACAAGATTTGCCATGTCTATCCCTGACCTAACATATCTAGTTTAAAACTGAGACCCTAAACCCCATGAACTTGAAAAACCCCCATTAATCCCCTTCAAATTTTAAAACTTGCCTTAAAAGAAAAATACTTACAACTAAAACGAAAAAATTAGGAAGGGACATATGGAAACAAACTCACAAAATCTCAAAGAATGGGTGGGAATAACAAATGAACCCAACTGTAGATTCCCCACTACTCGTGTGCATGTGCGGCTATTCAAAAACCTTATTTGCTTGCCTTGTCTACTTTGCTTCACCTTATCATGCCCATGTTTGCTTTGCTTTGCTTTGACCATACTATGAATTGATCCTTTTGGATCTTGAAGGCTCCAATTATAAAACTTGAATATAGAAAAAAACTTAAACCCAAAACCATAAACCTTTTATTTCTCCCTTGGGGCATTGCTAAAACCCTAAACCTTAGTGTTGTTACCTGCCTACCTACCTACTATTGTGTACCCAACAATCAATGGAATAAAATTCTTTCACACATACACACACACACACACATTCCCACTTTCTCTCCCCCTTCCCTTTGCAACTACAATGCTTAAAACCAACTTCTTTTGAAGTTTTTCTTTTTCAACTTTCAATAGGCCAAGATTACTATTGATAATCAACAAAACCCATATCTTGTATTGAATAAAGTGCAAATCAAACTCATCATAGTTGATGATAATTGTATAAGCATAAGTTATAGTTCTAGCAAAGGTTAGATTAACTAGTGGTGAGTTTTCCAACAAGCCTACAACAACCACAAGTGGCCCCCATTCACTCATTCACTGTTGTATATCCAATTATTCAAGCATGAATCCCAAAAAGGAAAGGAAAGCCAAAGCAAAATAGTGATGAAAATAAAACATGATAAATGGAATAAGCAAGTGAGTGAACAAGCATGGAGGTAAACATGATGGAGGAAGATTTGGAGCACAATAAGCCTTTAAGTGTAAATGGAGATGGAAAATATTTCAAACTACCAAATCCAACAATTTCATTGGCCATAACATTTTTCTTCACATACACACAAGCCTATTCAACACTCTATTAATACACTAATACTATAACCCTTTTTTTTGTTTAAATAAACAAGGTTAGTTCGAAATGAAATTAAAATAGGTTGTTGTTTATTCTCTTGATTTATTGAAAATAGTGGCCATTTTTTGAAAAAAATGAAATTTTTTTGCCATATTCCAACATATTTTAAAATCTTGGGGCAATTATTGACCACATTTCGACTTTTTTATTTTTAGAATTGACTTTGTTTTTAAAATGGCCATCAACATTTGACAAACAAAATTTGGAAAAAAAAACCTACACATGGTTTGTGAAAAAAATGCATACTAACTTCAATCAAGCATTGGGTTGTACAAAATTATTCATAGCAACTTAATACTAGTATTGGATTTTTAAAAAATAATTCATACCAACTTGGTACGAATATGGGATTTAAAAAATAATTCATACTAACTTGGTACTACCATAGTAGTAAGTAGCGTTTTAGGTTCAACACTTCAATGGAGAATAATTATTTATTTTTTGAAATTCACTTTGATAAATTAAAAAATTAGAAAATTTGACTTGATATCATGTTGAAAACAAAAAATGATGATGATAGATTTTCTACACATGTACATATGATATCAATATGAGGGTCACATTTAGACATAAGTACCAAATTCATTGTGCAATGTCGATTTGTTGAATTTTGCTTCTTAGTATTTTCATTAAAAGAAATGTGGGGATATGCAACAATCCTATTTGTGACTACATGCAACTATGTGTCATCTACAATTACTTTTGCAACTATTTACCAACTTCACCAAATTTGGAAAGGATTTGCAACTGTATTACGACTAATGTGCAACTATTATATTTTTCATCTTCCTACGTGAATGTTTATAGGATTATATTCATTTATGAATAAGCCCCCATGACCCATTAGTTGGATGTGTAACCAAACTTTTGTCACAAATTGATGTACAATGTGTACTATGGGCATGATAAACATACATATTTGGGGTTGCACAATTTACAAAGTCTATTTATATTATAATATGTATTTATTATGAATGTTATCAACATATTTGTAGGGTTTACTATAAAGTTTTTGTGAAAAAAATACATTAAAGCTATATTATACGTGTAAAAAAATGATTTAGGTTTATATATATATATATATATAATCAGTAATTATGAAGTAATTAATTAATAGTGAAAAATTATTTATTTAATAATAATAAATATAAATAAATGTATTATAAAAACTCGGAATTAAATATTAGTAAAATTCAGAATATTAATATTAATATTTTAAATTTTAAATTTTATCATCAATAAATTCTAATTATTTATTAAATGTTTATTAAATAATTAAATAGTGAATATTTAAGTATTTTATTACATAATTCAGAAGTAAATACTACTTAAAGTTTTAAGTGTCAATATTCATTATTTATTCATTTAATATTAATTATGATTAATTAATTATCTAGTTATTCATTAAGCCTAAATACTACTTAATAAAAGAAAAATACTTATTAATTGATTAATATTTCATATTAAATAAATATTATCTTTGATTATATAGTTAATCATTAAGATTAATTACTTTTTGATAAAATGAAAGTAGTTATGAATTGATTGATATTACCTATAAAAACAAATTATTATTATTTATTATTTAGTTATCCATTAAAATTAAATACTACTTAATAAAATAAAACTATTAATTAAAATTACAATTATTATTATTTTTTCATCATTAAAATTAAATATTACTCTATAATTAAAACTAGTTATTAATCGATTGATGTTACATATTAAATAAATTGTATGTATCAATTAATTATTTAGTCATTAAAATTAAATACTGCTTAATAAATTAAAACTAGTTATTAATTGATTGGTATTACATATTAAATAAATCAGAATTATTAATATCTATTCAGTAATTGTATATCAATTAAATAACTAGTTTATGCAATAATTGAGGATTAAATATTATTAAAATTTAAACGTATTAATATTAAATAATTATCCATTTAATATAAATTAGATAATAACTAATTGAAATTTATTATTCAAATAATTGTAATTAGCAAACCAAAACTAGCTTTGAATAGGTTGATATTAAATATTTTTAAAAATAAAATTTGATTATTAATTAGATAAAATTTCATTTTCATTAATTAAATATGAATAAGTTTACTATAACTAGTTAATTAATCAATTATTAATTAATTAATTTAAAATGTAAAATTTGATTAATTATTTATCTAGTTTTCATATTTTATTAATTATTATATAACTATGAATTAATGTTTGATCATTGAAATGAATTGATTTATGAATATTAATTATTGATGGAGGTTTACTATTGATTAATTAATTAGTTAATTGTAACTTTTAATTAATCTTTGATACCATTATGACCTATTTATTATTGGTAGGTAATTAGGTAATTAGGTAATTAGTAAATAAGTAGGTAAATAATAGATAAATAGTAAGTAAATAGGTTGTAGGTATATAGGAAATTAGTGAATTAGTTAATTAATTATTGAATTAATTAGTTAATGATTGAGTTGACACAATTGAAAAGGAAAACCAAATTGTATGGGATAAAAAATCTAGTCATACTATAGTTGCAAACTATTTGTAACTAAGTTGCAATTAGATTTATTATCCCATACTAAGGTAACCCGTGCCTGTAAGGCACAGCACGGCACTGAAGCAACAATGACCCCTGATGACGACCCCTGAAACCCCAAAGGTCAACGACATTCTGCCATTTCAGCTTCTAGACATATCGTTCCATCTGGAAGTCACAATTCTTGGTGCCGAGATGAACATCGGCAACCAACATCATCTGCACATCAGCCTCCTTCTGAGAGAGCACCATCTTGATGCCGCATTACGTCGTTACTACGATCTGGGGATAGCCACAGATGTAGAAATTGCAAACCAAATCCTGGAAGGGAAAAAAAAAACAGACGCAAAAGAAATTGTCATGTACAACCACTGAGACTTAAACCTAAACTCTAAAAGGAGCGCCAAACCCTAAACGTACCAAGACCCAGGTGTAGTTAATGAACCTCTAAGGTCAGGTTAAGTTCTTTTACACAATAGTTACAGTTCGATCAGCAAAAGAATTCCAAAGATCTACACCGTCAGATCTCATTGATTTGGATGGCCAGGAGATATCCAGCGCACAATATTAGATCACTACTGATTTTTTTTTTGTCAATTTATAACTGTTATAACTGTCACAATTAGATAGACGGACTTAGTGAATTAATATATATGATTGTTTAGCTTTCCTTTCAAGTGTATCAACTATATAGGTAGATGCATTGTAAACATTACAATACATTAGATTTGCCAAATGGGATGAACCAATTGAAGAAGGTTAACCCTAATTTATTTAAATCCAAAATAAATTAAAACAAATTCAAAAATTTCCTAAGATTTACCTACCTACATACTTAACTTAATTACCTACTTCCTTACCTACCCATTTTAGACTTCCTTACCTACCCACTTATTTTTAATTTAAATGTTTCAAAAGTCATAAATGTTGCCATGTGACATAAAATTATTTGTCCACTTGTATGAATCAAAGACCTTAAAAATAAATGATTGAAATAAAAAAAAATTGATTTATTTAATATTCTTTGAATATGCCATGTGGCAACATGATATTGGTCATTATAAATTGGTCACTAGTTGCATGATAGTTGCATGATAATTGCATGTGTTATATAGTCAACAAATGGAATATAGTTAACTCAAATACATATTCCATCCATTTTCTATGTGATGACATCATCATGACATCATCATTTACAACTAATGTCGTATGCAACTTTCCAATGCAACTACAAGTCATTTTAGTTGCAAATGTCATTTGCAATTAAAAATTAATTGTAAACTGTAGTTGAAAATATGAAAATTTCTTATAGTGTTTATAATACATTTTGAAGAACATTTTACAACATTTGTTTACATAAGTTGTAATGAGTTTGAATTTTTTATTCCTTTAACATTTGTTTCCATACTATGTGTTGTGATTGAGTAGATTGCAAAAACTTTGCAAAGTTTCTTTAAATTCAATTTGGTAAAAGAATGTGGAAGTTATGTGGTATTTGGTGTAAGGGTCTTTCGCATTCAATGATGGGTGAATTAAAATAGATTAGGATTTCGAGCTTAAAATATTTTGTTATTACATCTTTGTTTCCGGAATGTAAAAAAGTTTTGTAAACCCCTAGTTAGCGCACCCATTAGGTTTTTAATCACTAAAAGCAAAGTAAAAATGAGAAAGATATGAAGTTGGAACTAAAAGAGGTCTGGAGTTATTTATTCAAAAAATTTGAAACAAAACTATCATTCATCCTTTTTTGGTGTTCTTTGCATTGCTCCTTTACTTTGGACACTCAAAGAACATTTGTAACCCTTTAGTTTGCACTTTCAATGACACAAAAGTCATTCACTTTGCTTAAGGAATGAGTAAAATATTGATAAATATTCAATGTAGGTATGTGTTCAATGATGGGAAATTTTACCTTGATGTGGTAGTAATTTGTATAATTGGTGCTTATTGGAACTTTTAAAAACTTTCATATATACAAGGTTGGTCCTGGTATTAAGGTCCAAGGGTGATTTTTGGCTGGTGTGATGGAAGGACTCATGATATTGGGATTGATGTAGCCCTCATATGAGGTTCATAATACTTTAAGCCCCCCACCAAAAAGGTATTGGTACCAAGTTGGTATTGTTTCATTATTAATATTAGGGTTCCAACTTGGTACCCATCTAATTTTGGTTCATGTCAAATGTTTGGGGGTTATTTAGTTTATATATAAAGGAGTGTTAGTTTTGGTTTTTTGAATATGTCAAATTAGAGAACCATCAATTTTGTAGAGTTAAAAAATTAGAATAAAAAAAAATTAATTCCAGTTATTTCAAAAACCCAAAAAAAATCATAATCATTTTGAAAAATTGGTGTGGTGATAATGGGCTTGAATGACCCATCCCCCATGATTGCACGAGTTCCATTTGGGATGAAATAATCTTCATCCCAATTGTTGAACCAAGTGCAATAAGGGAGGTTGAATAAAACGTTATTTTGCCCACCTTTTAACAATCGAATTTTTTTGCACCCATCTACCTACCCTATTCAACCACTTTACCTAGCTACCTCGCTCATTTACTTCACACATTTCTACAAGGTGATATGTTTATTTGTAATTTTGTGATTATATTGGATTCGTAATGTTTCATTGTATGATCATTTGATTATGTTCTTCCTTCAAGTTCCATTTCATTTGCACTTTGGTTTGGAAGTGATTGATCATTGATCATCCTATACATCTTTCTTAATGAAAAGACAATCTATAGAAGCATGGCCTTCATGTTTGTAAAAACTATAGCAATTGGGTGAGGTTTGGGTTTTGATCTGCACCTTAGTTAGATCTACTCCATGCGCATTCTTCAAATAGAAATACATTTTGCTGACTTTGCCTTACCTTAAATTCATTGGTTTGCAAGACATTGGCATTAGATGTTATCTTCATTTTTGTATGGATTACTATTATTCGTGAAGTGTTGAGTTCAACTCTATTTTTCTTCCTTGATTAGTAAATTGTTTTAATTGCAAAAGTTTGCTATTCCATATCTTTTGTTTAAAGTGTAGTTTTGACATATTATGGTATTGCTTATTCAACCTCAACATTGTCTAGGTCTTCATCCCACTCCTCATGGGGTTGAAGGTACTGAGGTGAAATAGATTACCAATCAAAACTTTTGTATGTGGATCTTATCTCCAACCCTTCCTATACTTCTTCATGGACATGTAATATTTCTTCAGATTTGTACAAATTACCATGTTTTTGGGATGATAGATTCATTTTTGTTATTTCTTGTATTTTTTGTTGCAAATATGTAGGGGTAACCCTATTTGGATTGTTTCCCCATCCTTCTAGTTCAACATCTAGAAATACAACCCTCATTGATAGCTTCCTTCAAATATTGGGTCGCTTCATCACTCTACTAATAAATGCTTCCCAAGGTTCCATAACTAATGCAAACAATGTCCTAGACCTTGCAATTCATTTTTTTGTCTTGTGTATTCTTGACATGGTATACTATATTCTTTCTAGAGTGTGAAATTTTGTTGGATCATTCAACAATAACAATTTTCTTCTATTACATTTTTTTCTTCATTTCGTGGAATTGCGATTTGATCTACTTGTCTTTGCAGACTTTGAGTCACCATACAATTCATGTGTGTTGCCATTCTACCACTCTTAGTTGGAAATTTTTTTTGCCATAAATTTAACTCATTATAATAGTTCTTTTGCTTAGATCTAGATCTAAACAATTTTTTTACCAATTTTGAATCAATAAAACCAAAGAAATTTTTTTAAAAATTTCATAATAACCTTTTTGTGCTTTTCACAAAAGAAACCAAATAAATACAATTCATAAAAACTTGCACTTTTTACACCAAATTCATTATTAGGGATGGTCACCAAATGGTAAATACTAATATTTTAACATTGTTTTATTTTGGAATTTTGTATTCAAAATGTTATTTTCAAACATACAAAGTTTGCTTAATAATAACTACAATAATTAGAGGTAAAATTCAACAAAAAATGCATTACAAAATATACATATGCACAATTATTACTTCTGTAGTGATTTGAAAACAAATTCAGTTGATATCATATTGGGTAAAAAAAGAATACATGAAACAAAATTACATTGTAGTATCAATGTTCTTCTCCATCAAAACTATTTTCTAACTTTGACATGAGCTTCTCCATACATATATCAAAATTACTTCCTGTTTTCCTGGATCATAATTCCTTCATGTTCAAATGTCCAACCATCTATAGAACTCCTTTATAAAATCTCCTCAAGTTGCCACCCTAAACCTCAATTTGAATTAATCCTCGTAAATTTTAAATATGTTTTTTGAATATGTCAAATTAGAGAACCATCAGTTTTGCAGGGTTAAAAAATTAGAATCAAAGAATAATTAATTCCAGTTATTTCAAAAAACCAAAAAAAATCATAGTCATTTTGAAAAATTGGTGTGGTGATAAAGGGCTTTGAATGACCCAGCCCCCCATGACTGCACCAGTTTCATTTGGGATGCAATAGTCTTCATCCCAATTGTTGAACCAGGTGCAATCAGAGAGGTTGAATAAAACAAGCTCAATTTATCCCTTGGTATTTATGACAAGCCCTAACATATTCTATGGAAGCTGTTAGAAGAACACATGGGAATGCACACACTGGAAGATATATAATGGGAGGATTGATATGTTCACAGGGTCATTTTGTATGAAATATCTTTGCTACTGATTATAGTGACTTACTCCTAGAAGTTATCCATTCTATTAACACAATTGAGCATTCTATTATGTCAAATATTCACAAAGATTGTAAGTCCTAAACCTTTTCTCCTTGAATATACAAGTACTGCTGAGGCAAGTGATGATCAGTTAATCTCCAGACTACCAAATTCCTTTTTGTACTAGATGCATGGACTTCTTTGAGCTTGTTCATGGATTGAGAGTTTTTCCAGACATAACTATGCAGGAGCAGGAAGCAAGAAGAGTACTAACTGCTTCTGAAAACATTGTTGTGGGGTTCTCCATATATTGGTTTCAGTCCCCGGAGGTCAGTCAGCACTTGAGCTTTCTGCATGTCAACCTTCAGAAGTCTTCTGGTTGAACGATTATTTCTGGTGGACTTGAATCATTTTGGGTGGCTCTTCATGGGGACAACCCAGAAGCATCCCTTGCACTGGCTTGCCTGAACATGCAAGCAGACTCACCAGCTGTATGTTTTAACCACTGAAAACCAAAACAGAAGATGTTTATGAGTTTCACTTGGTTACAGTTTACTCTTTCACTTAGAAGCAAGACTTCGTCACAGACCACAGAACCAATGTCACAGCAGAATAGGAAAATGTGGAAGTTTAGCTCCAGACTGAATGAGAGAATCAAGGCACCATGATTTGCAGACAAAATGCCAAGGATGTCTCTACTTTATATGTTACACTGTTTGGAGGCATGGAATGACAGAAATAGGCTCATTCATCAATTTAAACTCTCTTTTTTGTCTTGGTTAGACATGCTAATGAATTTGTTTTCTAAAGTATGAGATTGTTGCCTTGCTACCTTGGATGAGGCAACTTAAACCCTGTACTCTGTGACCTCTGTAATTTTTTGCGTCTGTTCTCAGCCTCCCTGCTTCTGTTGCAAATGTAATCAAGTGCATCTCTCACCACCTGCCAGCAGCAATGCAGTAAGAGGACATCTTGGGAGAACAAGATTAGGTACGAAGAGAGGTGAAAAGAGAGGGATGCCAATTTGGGAGGTGAGAGCAGCTCTGTCAGATTGAGTTCTGGGATAGACAAAAACCATTTCAAAAACAGCAAGTTCAAAACTACCAAAAGAATATGAGCTCTCCCATTATATGCCTCTAGAGAGCACCTATGGAAAAAAAGTTTAAGAGGATTACACGCAGATTTTCATTTTCATATAACACCTCAATGCACCCTGCTTGCACAATTGATGTGAGTGCATGGGGGGGGCCATGCATCGCCAAGTACTTCATCAGCATTGCAGCTCGATCTTTGCAGGCACCCTCATAGCCAGATTTCAAAACATCCATGAGACCAGTGAGGGGTTTAGCTTCAAATAAGGCTTTGCAGACTGCCTTTTGCAATGATTCATCATCTGCCAGCATCACCTAGGTCACATTGTACAACATCACGAACTATTCAGATAAAACAAAACCTAAATAACTGAAATTCATTCTTGTAACCACAATCTGATACAAGATGATATGTACTGCTCTGTCAACTGTACAAGTTCAGTAGGAGATTACCAATATCTTGGTGGCATAAACCTTGGCTTTTAGAGGTGTCGCAGGGTTCACAGGTTCTCTTTGTAAGATGTTGACTAGGACATCAACACCTTTATTCATTACTATAACAGTTTTCCCACGGTCATCTTCTGCGAACTTCTCAAGTGCAATCACTGAGTAAGTGATGACATCTGTAAACTCCCTCTCCTGTTGTAGGTGTACCCACAAGAGTTTTGTGATCAGAAAATGTGCAGCACCATCATCTTCCAGAAGCTTTTTGCAGGCATCAGACCCTGGACATTATCATTCCACAATCAAAGGTTATGGTTGTGGTTGTCAGAGATTCTTCCAGAATCTGTGTATCACATATTCATCTCAAATGGGAAACCACCTACTGATGGGATGATCCCTCTCACCTCTACATCCTCTCCAACAAGATGCAGAAACTATTGCTAAATGACTCTGTCTAGATGTGGTACCTGCAAGACTAATGTTCCGTATGATGACAATCATGTTCCGCAGACCCTTTGATGACAATGTGTTAGCCATCTCATACAGGATGCCAGGAATGTCCGAGTTCACAATTGCCCAGCAGATAGACTGCTTTTCTGTGTCAGTACTGTCTGTAATGATGTCACAACTTAAGTTCGCTAAGATGAGCAACACCAAATCCTGCACAGCATGGCCACAGCCTGTCTATCCACATCAACATTTATGTACTATTCAAAGGGTACCCTCACCTTGCCAGCACAAAATACCCCTCAAACTAAGCAGCCACAATCTTCTGGACACTTTTATTTTCCAGTTCCACTAGACTGGCTTTATCTCTTTCTTGTGAAGTTACTCTGCTTGTCCTTATCTGCTTCCTGAATTGAAGAACATGAAAAGTGCCATTCTGATGCTTCATTGCGAAAGAAGCTGCTCCTGACCTGGATGCTGATGTCACTGTTGCTCTGGAGAAGGGGAACAAGGGAATCAAGCACTTTCTGTTTATATGCAGAAAGTTTGCCACTGGACTCCCTAGTCACAACTTCAAGTGCTTCTAAGACCTCCTTGTACTGCTCACCAACCAGATTAATCAGCAATCCACAATTTGTGATGATTTCTGTACGGTCTTCCAGTTCACTGAAGAGCCTATTGATCACCATTGCAGCTGCTTTTTTACCCTCAGGATCAGGGCAGTGTTCCAAGAGTAGAAGCAAAGCTTGTGAGCTGTGAGGATCATTCTTCATACATGTACAGCCTTCACTGCTTTCACTGAGTGTCCTCAAGGCCAGTGCAACATTGACATCATAGAATCTAGAGAAAACTATCTGACTCAGTGCAAATTTGACAAATCCTGCCTCCATCAATGCTGGCTGGTTTTCCTTTGTCTTCAGAAGCTCTGCTAGACCTTTTGCTGCTAGTGGCTTCAGAGTCTCCTCCTCAAGGCATTGCAGAAGTATCTTGTGGCCACTGGCATCAATTACAGCTTTCTGCGTAGGGCTCTGCAACAAGCATTAAATCAATGGTGATAAGCATCCCTGATGAACTATTTAAATTGTTATTGTTGGGTATCATCATATGGTGATCTACTGTCTCTAGCCTAATGTGTTACAGTACAGGGAGTTTTCTCAGGATGCGACCTAATTCGAATTAAGTGGTCAGTGTGGATACATAAACAGCCAGTCATTGATACTATCCTGAAGGATGGTAAAATGATAGTTCAGGGCTCAGCCAATGACCAGTCTAGGGTCAGCACATGTTGGTCCAGAGACACAGGAATTTGGCATGTCTTTGGCACAACAATGATACAAGCAACTAGTCTTCAGCATACACTATGGCTAAGGGTCAGGTGATTCAGAATGGAGTTCCCAGGCTGACTTGCAAACCAAGAACTTGAGCTCAATTTTCCAACCAAATTGGTGGGTGCGCCTCTGAGATGCTCTAAAAACTCTCAACAGGACTTTTAGTACCTGTACAATCTCTGTTGAGTGTACTATGCTAACATCTCCATTGCCTGTTTGGTAAATGTGTTCAGCATTGAGATGTGAAGAATTAATAGAGAGGGTGGTCTTATAAACCTGGGAATACTCGTCCCCCCCACTTTGACAAAACAATATCAAAGTGGATATCAGCTTCTCTCTGTACTCCATGTCACTAGGTTGCAGGTTGAGGAGAGCTTCAAGCACATTCACTTTTGCAATCTGAATGCAGACTTGTGGGTTGGCTCCAGCAAATTTTAAAAGTACATCAGCAGCTCTCCGTGCTGCAGTGGCATCCTGACATTGCAGTAGCTCTGCTATCAACTCTACTGACCTCAGAGCAATCTGTGGATTATCTTTTGCCACCAAACTGAGTAGGCCAACAGCAGCCCTCCGGCAATCTGGGTCCCATTGAGCACCAATGAAGGTAAGGACTTCATCCCCCTGAAGTGAATCTGTCACAAGGACTGGGTTTTCATGAGTAAATGCCAAGGCCTCCAGTGCAACTACTGCATCACGTTGGCACTTTGTGCTCTCAGGGTCCAACAGCAATCCCTGAAAAGAGACAAAATATCACATTTTGAGTTGCTTGACAATCCTCCAAACATTTCAGTCAAATTCATCAAGAAAAATGAAGGGAGTCAGATAGACAACACTCCTGCACTGATTTCCTTTCTGGGAAAGGAAAATGCTAAGCTGAAGAAATGTCTAGTACTGTGCTCATCTAGGAAGAATATGATGTTCACAGAAAGAGCTCCAGTCACTAAACATATCTATAAAACTACAGAGGAAAATCCCCAACACTTGGAAGGTAACCACTGTGTCAGCTTCAATCACTAAACAACACAATTATGGCTACTGCATGCTCTAGAGAGATAGCTTAGGTCTCTACTACTGACATCACTGTGCCTCATACATTCTTAGTTGTAACCACATGCATGAGGGACTACAATAAAGTTATAGCTTGTCTACCTTCAGTACATCAACAGCTCCTGAAATTTCAGTGCCCATAACCCCATTCTCTTGGAGTTTTTGAGCAATCTTCTCTCGACAAGCAACAATCTTAGATCCAGCCAACTTCAGTAGAGTTGCGGCTCCACCAGCCTCATATATAGCAGTTTCATGTTGATCACTCCTAAGAACAAGGATCTCCAAGAGTGCAAGAATGTCTTGTGAAAGTGCTTCTGAAATCTGTCCTTCTTGGTGAAGAATTTCAACAAGGATCTTGATGCTGGTGCTTGGAA
>Ga0116231_10002757_pt1 | contig 36633 bp, 34 predicted proteins | sample S1TSphgellanicum_2_FD_89695 | JGI IMG/M metagenome (GOLD analysis project Ga0116231, IMG submission 89695) | Host-associated microbial communities from peat moss isolated from Minnesota, USA - S1T2_Fd - Sphagnum magellanicum MG | ecosystem: Host-associated > Plants > Peat moss > Unclassified...
GCCACCTCGGTCGTGCCGCCGCCGATATCCACCACCATCGAGCCCGACGGCTCGGTCACCGGCAGGCTCGCGCCGATCGCCGCCGCCATCGGCTCCTCGATCAACAGCACCTTGCGCGCCCCCGCCGACTCGGCCGATTCCTGAATCGCCCGCCGTTCCACCGCCGTCGAGCCCGACGGCACGCAAATGATGATCAGCGGCGAGGCATACCCGCGCCGGTTATGCACCTTGCGGATAAAATGCTTGATCATCTCCTCGGCGACCTCGAAATCGGCGATCACGCCGTCGCGCAACGGCCGGATGGCGGAGATGTTGCCAGGCGTACGGCCCAGCATCTGCTTGGCCTCCTCGCCCACGGCCAGCACATGCTTGCGGCCCTTCACATCAGCGATCGCCACCACCGAAGGCTCCGCCAGCACAATCCCACGCCCCTTCACGTAAACCAGCGTATTTGCGGTGCCGAGATCGATCGCCATGTCGGCCGACATGAGGCCGAGAATTTTCGAGAACATCAAAACCCTTTCTTATTCCGCCGGAACGCGCGCGTGCCAAACCCTGATAGAAACAGAAAAAATCGCGCAATCGCCATGCGTGGCACGGATTACAGCCAGGGCATGGTGGCGGCAAGGCCCGGAGCGCTCTGGAAACAACCGGTCAGGGCCGCCATATCAGCTTCATCAACGTCATGAGGTAATATCGACATGAAAGCAAACATCGCTGCATCCGCCGCGCTGCTGTTGGCCAGTGTCACATTGGCAGGCTGCGGCAACTCCACCGGCTCGCGCGCCCTCTCGGGCGGCGCCATCGGCGCCGGTGCCGGCGCCATCGTCGGCTCGGTCACCGGCCTCGGGCCGGGTGCCGGTGCGGCCATCGGCGGCGGCGTCGGCGCCCTCACCGGTGCCGCCACCAACTCCAACCAGATCAACCTCGGCCGCCCGCTCGTCGGCAACTAGCCAGCAACGCCCCTCCGGCAGCCAGCGGCCAGCTCCGGAGCCCTTAACCCAGGCATTAATGAATCGTCAGGGTAACTGTTCGCCAAGCGCCTCAGGTTGATTAACCTGGGCCCGGACAAAACATTAGGGCCACACACCTCACAAGGGAGCCTTGCCATGTTGCGTAAACTTACCGCCGGCATCCTGCTGGCAGCCTCGCTCACCGCCCTTGCCGGCTGCGGCTACTCGCCCGGCCAACGCGCCCTCTCCGGCGGCGCCATCGGCGCCGGCGGCGGCGCCATCCTCGGGTCCGCCACCGGGCTCGGCGCCGGGACAGGCGCCCTGATCGGCGCCGGCGTCGGCGCTGGCACGGGTGCGGCGACGGCACACTAAAAGCAAGGGAGGCCAAGGGGCTCTGCCCCTTGGAAACCCGCTAAGGGCGGAGCCCTTAGAACCCTGAAATAAGAAAGGGGTTGGCGAGAGGGGCGTCGGCAATTGCCGCCGCCCCGCTCGCCAATCCCTAATTATCGCGGATCGAAGGGCGCGGCCCTTCGTGGGGGTCCAGGGGGCAAAGCCCCCTGGCCTTACTTACTTACAGAGCGCCTCCGCCACAGTCCGCACGAACGCCGCCGGGTCGTCCGGCAGGTCGCCTTCCTGCAGCTTGGCGAGGTCGAGCAGCAGCGCCGCGCGGGTGCCAGGTTCGGGCTCGGCGGCGAGGGCTTTGACGAGCGGGTGTTCGGGGTTGATTTCCAGTTTGGGCGGCAGGCCGAACACCGGGCGGCCGGCGCGGCGCAACAGGCGTTGCATCGCCAAGTCCGGGCCTGCCTCGGCGGCTGAGAGCATGGCCGGGCTGTCTTTCAGCCGGGTTGAGGCGGTGACGCTCGATACTTTGTCGCCGAGAGACGTCGCCAGCGCCGCGCAGAAAGCGGTGATGGCCGGGTCGGCTTCGGCTGCGGCGAAGAGGTCGCTCGCCTGCGACGCGCTTTTGAAGTTTTTCTCTTTGTAGCGGCTCATCCGGGTCGGCCAGAAGGCGTCGATCGGGTCGGACAGCAGCAGCACCTCGTAGCCTTTCTCGGCGAAGCCTTCCAGTTGCGGAGCGGTTTTGAGCGACGCGCCTTCGGTGCCGGCGAGGTAGTAGATGTCGCTTTGGCCTTCCGGCATGCGGGCGATGTATTCATCCAGCGTCGTGCTCTCTTCCTTGGTCGAGGCAAAGCGCAGCAGCCCGGCGATATCCGGCGCGTGGGCCGTATCCTCGTACAGGCCTTCCTTCAGCACGACGCCGAAGTTTTCCTGGAACTTGGCAAAGTCCGCGGCGTCCTTGGCTTTGGACTTCAGTTCGGAGAGCACGCGGTTGACCAGCGCCTTGCGGATTTTGTCCAGCACCGGCGTGGTCTGCAGGATTTCGCGCGAGACGTTGAGGGGCAGGTCCTCGGTATCCACGACGCCCGTCACGAAGGACAGCCAGTTCGGCAGCAGCTTGGCCTCATCGGTGATGAACATGCGCTTGACGTGCAGCCGGACCTTGGATTCGCGGGTTTCCTCGACCGGCATGAATGGTTTCGATGAGGGGATGAACAGCAGGGCGGTGAATTCCAGCGTGCCTTCGGCGCGCCAGTGGATCGTGGCCCAGGGCTCGTCGAACATATGGCCGAGATGGCGATAGAAGCTGGCATAGTCCTGGATGGAGATGTCGGCTTTCGGCCGGCGCCACAGGGCGCTGCCCTCGGTGACGGGCTGGAACTTGCCGTCTTCCTCGAGCTCGATGGGCAGCGAGATGTGGTCCGCCCATTTGCGGATGATGGTTTTGACGCGCAGCGGCTCGAGGAAGTCTTCCGCGTCGGGTTTCACATGCAGGATGATGGTGGTGCCGGCGGCGTCCCGGGTTGCCGGTTTCAGCGTGAACACGCCCCGCCCGGCGGAGACCCACGCCCAGGCCTCCTGAGCGCCGACCTTGCGCGAGATCACCTCGACCTCGTCGGCCACCATGAAGGCGGCATAAAACCCGACGCCGAACTGGCCGATCAGGCTCGGCCGGTCCTCGGGGTTCTGGGCCGCGAGGTTGGAGGTGAAGGCCGCGGTGCCGGAGCGCGCGATGGTGCCGAGATTTTCGGCGAGCTCCTCCCTGGTCATGCCGGTGCCCTGGTCGGCGATGGTGATGGTCTGCTTCAGCTTATCGAGCGAGATGCGGATCGCCGGGCTTTCCGGCAGTGCCAGCGTCTCGTCGGAGAGCGCCATGAAGCGGCGCTTGTCAGTGGCGTCGGCCGCGTTGGCTACCAGCTCGCGCAGGAAAATCTCGCGGTCCGAGTAGAGGGAGTGGACCACGAGGTCGAGCAGCCGGCCGACCTCGGCGCCGAAATTACGGGTTTCTTCAGCGGTTTGATTGTCAGACATTCGATCCTCGTGAAAACACCGGATTACGGAAACGTCAGTTAGGCGTAGGGGGCGGAGGGATCAAGCCCATGATGGATACCGCGCAACGCCTAAACTACCGCAATGGTTTGCCTAAATGCTGGCGATCAGCGTAAAATTCAACCAGATGGAACGTATCTCTGCGACAGAAATTCCAAATCCTCGGATTCCGATCTTAATCTATTTTTTGCTTTTTACCATCATTCTGACTTTCATAGCAGTGAATGCCAGGTGGATATATGTATATCGCCTGGGACAGGTTTATAACATCGATGAGTCAGGATATCTGACTTACGCGTTGCAGGACTACCGTGCTCTGATCTGTTGCGGCCCGGTCGGCTGGTTTCAACAAATTGAAGCACCAAGCTATCAAGCGCCTTTTGTGACTTTGTTAACCTCGCTTGTCTTCTTGGTTGGTGGTCCGGCTCCGATCTTCGGCTTTGTGACGATGGGGCTGGCGGGCCTAGCAACAATTTTGCTCGGATTCAGTCTAGGGCGGTACCTCGCCGGCAATATGACCGGCATATACTGCGCATTGCTCACTGCATGTGATCCTGCCATTCTCAACGCCGTTCGGGACTACAGTTTTGCCATGCCCGCTACGGCGGTCCTGTTGACGGCCACACTTGCGATGCTGCTCTCGAACAATTTCAAGAACTTAGGGTGGACAGTCGCCTTTGGGTTGGCTGTCGGACTTCTGCCACTTACGCGTACAATGACTATCGCCTCCGTACCCCCGATCGGTTTTGCGGCTTTAACACTCGCGGCCTATTCAGGAGCATTGCGGCGTTCGCTCTCGCTGCTGCTTCTTGCAGGCTGCGTTGCCGTAACGACCTCTGCCATCTGGTTGGTCCCGAACGGACGCTATGTCGCCAATTATCTTTTGCAGTTCGGCTACGGATCCCGAAGCGGGGTTTACAACCCACACACCGCACCGTCGATCTGGGCACATATCCTTTACATGGCCCAATATCTGGCCGCTTACGTCTATTGTCCGCATTTTGTCTTCATCGTGTTCGGCTGCGTGGCAGGCCTATTCGTCGTTGGCCGGCATTTCGCAACAAAACGCAAACGGTTCTGGGCCATAAAATTTGGCGACTATGCGGCCGTTGTTGTGATTGTAGGCGGCTACCTCGTGGTATTGATGACGTCTCAAAACGCCGGCGCCGCTTTTGCCACCCCGTTGGTGCCTTTGCTTATCGTTTTGGCTACGTGCAGCATGATGAAAGTGAGTCGGAGCCGGGGGTGGCAAGCGACAGTGTTGATGGTGGTGGCCGCGGCCGCGTTCTGGCCGGCATCGAGCATGCTCGACCTGCATACACGCATGTCCTGGCCCCGAAATGTGGTCCTGCCCGTTTTGGGAAGCACAATACTTTCGAATGGAATCGGGCCGATAGAGCATTATGAACTTAGCGCTGGCTATGCAGGACGCCTTCCAACTATGCCCCTCAGTGGGCCGGAAGGCCGCGCCTGGCACAAGGCGTTGCTTTTGAGTGCGCAGAATCTGGCTGCCCAAGGCGGCCAGGATGAGATAACCGCCTTTGGAGCACGCGGCTATCTGTTCAATACCAACGCCCTTAATTTTGTCTGGATGTTTTCAGGCCATCAGAATTTACCAATGATCCAGGCGACACCGGAAGTACTCGGCGACAATATTATCGCCTACGAAATGTTCCTGAAGACCGGCGATGGGTCGGGGGCCTGCCAACTCGTCACCGAAACCGGGTCTATTGGCGAAATTATGCCACCAATTACCAACGCTTACATGGTAGCGGCGGCACGAAAGACCGGTTTCATACCTGGACCGCACTGGACGCTTCCGGATGGTAATGAGGTAACCTTGTGGCGGCGGCCGAGAGCCACAGCCCCGTGTACATTTCGAGAAGCAAACAAAACGGAATTTCACCGTATGACTGGTTAATTTGGTAGGCCACCCCGCATATCCGTTTTTGCCGGTTGCTACCACCTCGAAGCAAAATCGATCCTAGGGTCCAAAACGGTATACAGTATATCGCCAACAACGCGCATAACCAGGCCCGTAATCGTATAAACGTAAAGTGTCCCGAACATCACGGGATAATCACGCTGCAGCACGGCATTATACCCCAGCAGGCCGAGGCCGTTGAGCGAAAAAACGATCTCCACCAGCAGCGCCGACGTGAACAGGATCGCAACGAACGCGTCCGGGAAGCCGGCGATCACCAGCAGCATGGCGTTCGGCAGCACGTGCCGGTACAGCACGCGGGTCTCCGAGGCGCCCTTCGCGCGGGCCGTCTGGACGTAGAGCTTGTTGATCTCCTCCAGCACCGCGTTTTTCGTGAGCATGGTCAGCGAGGCGAACCCGCCGGCCGTCATCGCGATCGTCGGCAGCACCATGTGCCAGGCGTAGTCGGCCGCGCGCTCCGGCCAGGGCCAGGCGGCAGCCCCCGGCGAGGCGAGGCCGCGCAGGGGAAACAACGGCAGCAGCCCGCCCTGGCCAACGACCACGATGAGGAAGATGGCGAGCAAAAATCCGGGGATCGCGTAGCCGCCCAGGATCGCAACCGTGCTGGCGATGTCGAACCGCGCGCCGTCCCGCACCGCCTTGGCGATGCCGAGCGGGATCGCGACCAGATACACGATCAGCGTCGACCACAGCCCGAGCGAGAGCGAGACCGGCAGGCGGCTCAGGATCAGGGACGTGACCGAGGCGCCCTGGAAGAAGCTCTGGCCGAGGTTGAAGGTCAGGTAGCCGCGCAGCATCAGCGCGAAGCGGGTGAGCGGCGGCTTATCGAACCCGAATTGCTGGTTGAGGGCCGCGATCATCGGCGCGTCGAGCCCCTGCGCGCCGCGATACACGCTCTGCCCCTGCGCCGTCTCGCCGCCCGGCGCCGCGTGGCGGAGCTGCTCCACGATCGTCTGCACCGGGCCGCCAGGGGCAAGCTGCACGATGGCGAAGTTGATGGCGATGATCCCAAACAGCGTGGGGATCAGCAGCAGCAGCCGGCGCGCGATGTAGGGCATCATTTCGCCCACCATAGCGTGAAATCATGCCCCACCTGCAGCGGCGCGTCCGGCTTGGCGACGCGGGTCTGCCACCAGGCCAGTCGCTCGGTGTCGCTGTAGAACCACGGCACGACGTACCAGCCGTTCAACAGCAGGCGGTCCAGCGCGTGCAGCGCCGTGCGCTTCGCCGCCGCGTCCGGTGCCGCGATTTCGGCCGCGATCATGGCATCGATCGCGGGCGAACACACGCCCGCCACGTTCAGGCTGCCCGGCGCATGGGCGGCGGCGCACCCCCAGTACCCGGCCTGCTCAGAACCCGGATAATCGGTGACGGGGAAGTCCGCATCGGTCATGTCAAAGTCAAAATTTTGCACCCGCCGCGCGTAGGTGGCGTCATCGATCGACCGCACCGTCACGTCGATCCCGAGCAGTTTCAGGTCCGCGGCGTAGGGGAGCACGATCCGCTCATACTGCGGATCGTCGAGCATGATCTCGATTCGCATCGGCTGCCCGGCGGCGTTGACGAGCTGAAAATCGCGCACATGCCAGCCGGCGGCCTCGAGCAGATGCATCGCGGTTTCGAGCTGCGGGAGGTTGTAGCCCGAGCCGTCCGTCACCGGCAGGGCGAACGGCGTGGTGTAGATCGCGGGCGGGATCTGGCTGCGAAAAGGTGCGAGCAGCGCCTGTTCGGCCGGCGACGGCAGGCCGCTTGCCGCCATCGCGGAACTGGCGAAGTAGCTGTCATCGCGCAGGTAGTCGCCGTAGAACAGCGCCTTGTCGGCCCACTGGAAATCATACGCCAGGGTCAGCGCTTCGCGCACGCGCGGGTCGGCCAGCTCCGGCCGCCTTGTGTTCATCGCCAGGCCGAACATCCCCGCCGGCAGCGTTTCGGGCACCACGGCCAGTTTCACCCGGCCATCGCGCACCGCCCTGAAGTCATAGGCGGTGGCCCAAAGGATCGAGGATCCCTCCACATGCACACCGAGATCGCCGGCGCGGAACGCCTGCAACAGGGAGGACTTATTTTGGAAATATAGTTCCGTTATCGTATCGAAATTATCGAAACCCTTATCGGCGGGGATATCCGCCGCCCACCAGTTTTTGACATGGCTGTAGGTGATCGAGGTCCCCCAGGCCACGGCGCTCACGCGGTATGCCCCCGAGCCTACCGGAAATTCCCGCAGCGGCGCATCGAAGGCCCGGTTGCGCCAGAAATGCGCGGGCAGAATATACATCCCCGCGAGGTTGAACACGGCATCCGGCCCCGAGCCTGGCTTCAAAGTGAACCGGACCGTTTCGGGATCGAGCGCTTGCACGCTGCCGACCGCCGCGTAATCGGCCGCGTAGAACGGCAGCCCCTGCGTGATCAGCGTGTGGTAGGTCCACACCACATCCGCCGCGGTGACCGGCACGCCGTCCGAAAATTTTGCGCGCGGATCGAGCTCGAAGGTCACATTTTCGCCGTCGACGCGCACCGCGCGCGCCAGCTCCGCATATTCGGTCACACTGTCGGTGTCGGACAATTTGAACAGCGGCTGCCAGACCTGCAGCATGGTATCGGGAGCGGTGCCGCGCACGATGAACGGGTTTAGGCTGTCAAAATCGCCCAGGCCTGGTTCCGTCAGCGACCCGCCCTTGGGGGCGTTCGGGTTGGCGTAAGGGAGGTGGGACCCGGCCACGGGATGCGCCGTGCCTAGGGTCAATATGGTTTGCGGAGCGGGCGAAACGATACAGCAGGCCAGGAAGCAAGGGCTAGTTTTTTGGGAAAAAGTAGCAAAAAACTTTTTTATCTTCAGGCTAGTGCCTCTAGGGCGGCTGCGTGCAAGGCTGGGTTCGCTGCCGCCAGGACCGAACCGTCGCAGCCCAGGCGCAGTTTTTCGCCGGACCAGTCGGTCACGACGCCGCCCGCCGCCTCGATCACCGGCGCCAGCGCGGCCCAATCCCATGGCTTCAGCTTGCACTCGGCGACGATGTCGATCTGGCCCAGCGCCAACAGCCCGAAGGCATACGCGTCCCCGCCCCAGTATACCCGCCGGCACGCCTGCTGCAGCCGCGCAAACCGCGGCGCCTGATCCTCATCGAACATTGCGGGCGAGGTTGCGGACAACTCCGCCTGGTCCAGCGCCGCAACCGCGCTCGTCCCCATCCTGCCGCCGAGCGGCCCGCGAAACACACCCGCCGCCCCGCGCCCGCCATACCAGCGCTCGCCCGTCACCGGCTGGTCGATAAACCCCAGCACAGGCGCGCCATCCTCCAGCAAGCCCAGTAGCGTGCAGAAACTCGGCCGTCCTGTGATGAAGGCGCGCGTCCCGTCGATCGGGTCGATCACCCAGACATGCCTGGCATCCGCGGCGACCGGCGGGAATTCCTCACCGATGATGCCGAATTCGGGGAACCGCGCCTGCAGAATCCCGCGCAGAACCTCCTCGGCGCGCTGATCCGCAATCGTCACCGGGCTCTCGTCGGATTTTGCATCCGCCGTCACTCCGGCGCGGAAATACGGGCGAATGACGGCACCCGCCGCATCCAGAGCGGCCTCGGCGGCCGCGATCAGCTCCTGCACGCTCAGGTACCCGGCAGTTTTACCGGCGCATCGCCGTTCTTGTTAAGATAGGCGATCACATCCGCCCGCGTCTGGTCATTCTTCACTCCGGGATAGCCCATCATGGTGCCCGGCGCGAAACCGGCCGGGCTCTGCAGCCAGGCGCTCATCGTATCCGGCGTCCATGTGCCGCCCGCCTTCGCCTTCACCGCCGCCGAGTAGGTGAACCCCGCCTGCGAGAACATCTTTGCCCCGACGATGCCATACAGATTGGGCCCGACGCCGGCCGCGCCGCCCTTGTTCAGGGTATGGCAGGCGGAACATTGCTGGCTCACCAGCGCCTGCCCCTTCGCGACATCGGCCTGCGCGAACATCGTGTCGATGCCCGGCGGCGCCGCGGGCGCACCCCCGGCGGGACCGGCCGCAGGTGCCGCCGTCGCACTCGCCGCCTTCACGTCCGCGGCACTCGGGAGCGGCAGCGGCGTCGGCGCCAGGGTCCGCAGGTACCCGACGACATCGGCGCGGGTATCGGTGTTCTTGATCCCGGCATAGGACATAGCGGTGCCGGCGGCGAACCCCTGCGGGTCCGCCAGCCAGGCGTTCATGTTGTCATAGTTCCAGTTGCCCTTGGCCTTCGCCTTCACGGCATCCGAATAGGAAAACCCGGTTTTCGCGAACATCGGCCCGCCCACCACGCCGTACAGGTTGGGGCCGACGCCATTGGCGCCGCCGGAGGTCAGCGTGTGGCAGGCCGAGCATTGCTGCTGCACGAAGGCCATGCCCTTCGCCACATCGGCCCCCGCGATCAGCGGGATGATGGAGCCCGGCCCCGTCGGTGCCGCCGCCGGCGGTGCCGCGGTCTGCAGGCCGGTCAGCTTGATCGCGGGCACGCGCGGCGCGTCGTCCGGCACCATGACGTCGGCGACACGGTTGGCGCCCCAGAAAATCAGCCCGGCGGTGAGCAGCCCCGCGGCGATTTTATTGCCCAGCAAGCTGTCTTTGCCTGTTTCGCTCATGGTAACCCGCTCCCCCAAGCATCAACGCGATTGCGCTTACCCCTATAGCGTTTTAGGCCGGTGCGACAAGCCGTATGAAGAGTGTGTAATCCGTGACGCCTATCATCCTGATCCCCGCCCGCCTGGGCTCGACGCGCCTGCCCAACAAGGTCCTGGCCGACATCGCGGGCCAGCCGATGATCGTGCACGTGCTGCGCCGCGCCGAGGCGGCGGCCTGCGGACCGGTCGCCGTCGCCTGCGGCGAGGCCGAGATCGCGGACGCCGTCCGCGCCGCCGGCGGTACGGCCGTCATGACCGACCCGGACCTGCCCTCGGGCTCGGACCGCGTTTTTGCGGCCCTGCAGGCGCTGGACCCTGCCGGTACGTACGACGTCGTGATCAATCTCCAGGGCGACCTGCCGGCGATCCACCCCGCCTACCTGCAAGCTGTCCTCACGCCGCTCAAAAATCCTGAGTTCGATATCGCGACTCTCGTGGCGCCGATAAGCTCGGCCGCCGAAGCGGCCGCGCCGTCCGTTGTTAAATGCGTGTGCGCCTTCGGCGAAGGTGAGCGCGCGGCGGCAGCTCTCTACTTTTCCCGGACGGCGGTTCCTGCCGGCGAGGGGCCGCTCTGGCACCATATCGGCATCTACGCTTATCGCCGCGCCGCCCTCGCCCGCTTCGTCGCCCTGCCCCCTTCGCCCCTGGAACTGCGGGAAAAACTTGAGCAGCTGCGGGCGCTCGAGGCGGGGATGCGGATCGCCGTCGCGCGCGTGCCGGTGGCGCCGTTCGGGATCGATACGCCGGAGGATTTGGATAATGTCAGGACGCAAGGACTAGTTTTTTGAAAAAAGGCAGCAAAAAACCTTTCATGACCCTCGGCCATGGGATCGGACGGCATCGAGCCCCGGTATCAGGCCAGACGTTTTTTGCTGCTTTTTTTCAAAAAAGAAGCGCTTGCCATGGCTTTTTTGTGAGCCCTGCATGATCGCCTTCCAGGGCCAGCCCGGCGCCTACTCGGACCTTGCCTGCCGCAACGCCTTCCCCGGCACCCCGACGCTACCTTGCGAAACGTTCGAAGCCGCGATCGAGGCGGTGCATGACGGGCGCGCCACGCTCGCGCTGCTGCCGCCCGAAAATTCCCTCGCCGGCCGCGTGCCGGACATGCACGCCCTGCTCCCCCGCAGCGGCCTTGCCATCATCGGCGAGAAATTCCTGCGCGTGGAACATTGCCTGCTGGCGCCGCGCGGAGCGCGCAAGGAGGGTATCCGGCGTGTCCACTCGCATCCCGTCGCCCTCGGCCAGGTGCGCGGCCTGCTCAAGGCGCTCGGCGCCACGCCGGTCATCGAGTACGACACCGCCGGCGCCGCCGAAATCGTCGCCGCGCTGAACAATCCGCAAGACGCCGCGATCGCCTCCGCCCTCGCCGGGGAGCTGCACGGGCTCGACATCATCGAACGCAACGTCGAGGACGCCGCGCATAACACGACCCGGTTCTACGTCATGGCCACAGCCCCCGTGCCGCTGCCGCCCGACATGCCCGACCTGATGACAACCTTCGTGTTCCGCGTCCGCAACGTGCCGGCCGCCTTGTTCAAGGCGCTCGGCGGTTTTGCCACCAACGGCGTGAACATGACCAAGCTCGAAAGCTACATGGTCAACGGCACCTTCACCGCGACCCAGTTTCTGGCTGAGGTGGACGGGCATCCCGACCACCCGGCGCTGCGCCTCGCGTTCGAGGAACTGGCGTTCTTCTCTGACGAGATCAAGGTTTTGGGGACGTATCCCGCGGATCCGTTCAGGTTGGCACAGAAGGCCAAGTAGGGAGCAAGCGCTACTTTTTTTGAAAAAAAGTAGCAAAAAAATTCTGGCACCCTGGGCCGCAGACGCGATGCCGTAACGGCCCACGCCCCCGAGGTCCCTAACTATGCCCCACCACCGCATGCGGCACATACTCCGCCTCCAGTGCCGCGATCTCTTCGGTCGTCAGCTTCAACGCCAATGCGGCCACCGCGTCCGTCAGGTGGTGCGGTTTCGACGCGCCGATGATGGGGGACGTGATGCCCGGCTTCTGCGCCACCCAGGCCAGCGCCACCTGCGCGCGCGGCACGCCGCGGGCCTTCGCGACCTCGGCCACCTTCGCCACGACCTTGCGATCCGCCGCCGCCGTCGCGGCGTAGAGGGTCTTGCCAAAGCTGTCCGTCTCGCCGCGGGCGCTGGTCTCGTCCCAGTCGCGCGTCAGCCGGCCGCGGGCGAGCGGGCTCCAGGGTATCACCGCCACCCCGAGGTCCCGGCAGAGCGGCAGCATTTCGCGCTCCTCCTCGCGGTAGAGCAGGTTGACGTAGTTCTGCATGGAGACGAATTCGGTCAGGCCGTGCGCGCGCGCGAAGTAGTTCGCCTTCGCGAACTGCCAGGCATACATCGAGGAGGCGCCAATATAGCGCGCCTTGCCGGCCTTCACGACGTCGTGCAGCGCCTCCATCGTCTCCTCGATCGGCGTCGCATGGTCCCAGCGGTGGATCTGGTAGAGGTCGACATAGTCGGTGCCGAGGCGGCGCAGGCTGTAGTCGATTTCGCTGAAAATCGCCCGCCGCGACAGCCCCGCCCCGTTCGGCCCCTTGCGCATGCGGTTATACACCTTGGTCGCGATGACGACCTCGTCGCGCGTGGCAAAATCCTTGAGCGCCCGGCCGACGATCTCTTCCGAGGTGCCGTCCGAGTAAACGTTCGCGGTGTCGAAGACATTGATCCCCAGCTCCAGCGCCTGCCGGATCAGCGGCCGGGAGGCCTCTTCCGTCAGGGTCCATTCATGCGACCCGCGCCCGGGCTCGCCATAGGTCATGCAGCCGAGGGTGATGGGGGAAATCTCAAGGCCGGTGCGGCCTAGCCGAACATAATCCATGTGTCGCTCCTGTCGTTCGGGACGGAGATGGGCAGACCCACTGACTAAAGGTAGAAAGCAGGCGCTACTTTTTCGAAAAAAAATGTAGCGCGATGCGATCAGGCCCCGGCCACAGAGTCCGGAAGTTTTCTTCCTACTTTCTGTTCAAAAAAAAGTCGTCCTTGACTTGCCCTCCTCAAACCCCCGGCCCCGGATGCTCCGCGGCATAACCCAGTTCCGCCGGCGTGCCCTTGAACCCGACCAGCACCTGGATATGCCCGCTGCGGCGCCGGTTCGGCAGCTCGATATGGACCTGCTTGCTGGTCGCTTCGCTCGTGCTGGCATTGCCGTCGAACTTCAGCGCGACCGTGTAGTCGGTTTCCTGGATGATCTCGTCGCCGTCCGTGATCGCGACGAACCAGGGCAGGTTCAGCGGCGCACTGTGGTTTGCGGGCCCGTTGCTGACGGCAAAGCCAACCTGGAAGCGCACCTGCAGGAGCTGCTTTTCCGGCTGCAGCACGCAGCTGCCCGCGATGCCCGTGATCTGCGCGGTGGTGATCTGCGAGGCGACGTCGCTCTGTCCGGGGAGGAACGTCGTCAGCGTTTCGGCCTGCTGCAACCGCTCGACCTGCGGGCAGTACATTGGCGGCGGGTTGTCATCGGAGGCGCAGCCGGCGAGGGCGATGAGGATCAGGCAGGCGAGCGAGGCGCGGGCGGATGGTTTCATGGGCGCTCCCTTGCCAGAATTTTTCGCGCCGGTCATCTACACCCCATGGCGGTTTACACTGAGGTCACGGACGAGGCATTGGCGGCGTTTCTGACGCGCTATGACATCGGCCGCATGGTGGCGTTCCGCGGCATCGCCGAGGGTGTGGAGAACAGCAACTACGCGCTGCGGACCACCGCCGGCGACTTTATCCTCACCCTCTATGAGAAGCGCGTGGATCCCGCCGATCTGCCCTGGTTTCTGGGGCTGATGGAGCATCTGGCGGCCGGCGGCCTCTCCTGCCCGCTGCCGGTGCGCGATCGGGGCGGCCAGAACCTCAATGAGCTCGCCGGCCGCACCGCCGCCATCACCACGTTTCTGCCCGGCGTCTGGCCGCGCCGCGTGCTGGTCTCGCATTGCGAGCCCCTCGGCGCGGCATTGGCGCAGCTGCACCTGGCGGGTGCGAGCTTTGCGCCGCGGCGCCCGAATGCGCTCGGCCCGGGCGCGTGGCACGGTCTGCTGCAGACTTCGCATGCCCGCGCGGATGAGGTGCAGGCCGGCCTCGGCCCTGAGCTCGCCGGGATTCTGGACGCCATCACCGCCGCCTGGCCCGCCGGGCTCCCGGCCGGCCAGATCCACGCCGACCTGTTCCCCGACAACGTGTTTTTCCTCGAAGGCGAGATCTCCGGGCTGATCGACTTCTACTTCGCCTGCACCGACATCTACGCGTATGATGTCGCGATCTGCCTGAACGCCTGGTGCTTCGAGCGCGATTTCAGTTTCAACATCACCAAGTCCATGGCGCTGCTGCGCGGCTACACGGCGCACCGGTTGCTGAGCGGCGCGGAGGCGGCAGCACTGCCGGTGCTGGCGCAGGGGGCGGCGATGCGGTTCCTGCTCACCAGGCTCTATGACTGGCTGCACACGCCCGCCGGCGCCCTTGTCACCCGCAAGGATCCGCTGGATTACTACCGCCGCCTGCGTTTCCACCTCCAGGCCACGGATGCGACAGCCTATGGACTCTGATGATACGGCGCCGGTGGAGATCTGGACCGATGGCGGCTGCAAGCCCAATCCGGGCCCCGGCGGCTGGGCGGCCATCCTGAAATTCCGCGACACCATCCGCGAGGTCTCCGGCGGCGAGCCCGAAACCACCAATAACCGCATGGAGCTGACGGCCGCCGCCGAGGCGCTGGCCGCGCTGACGCGGCCGTGCCGGGTGATCATCCATACCGACAGCGAGTACCTCAAAAACGGCATCACCCGCTGGCACGCCGGCTGGGTGCGCAAAAACTGGCGGAACGCGGCGGGCGACCCGGTGAAGAACATGGATCTGTGGCGGCGCGTTCTGGACGCCGCGAAGCCGCATCGGATAGAGTGGCTGTGGGTCCGGGGCCATTCGGGCGACGCGATGAACGAGCGGGCCGACCAGCTGGCGACCGCGGCACGTGAGAGGTTGAAGAGCACTTGACGTCCCCGACTCCGTCCCGGAGCACCGCCGCCGCACCGCTGCTCATGGGCGGGTTCATCCTTCTGGCCATGGTCGTCGCCCTGTCCGTCGTGTTCGCCGCCCGCGAGCGCGACACCGACCTCTACGCGCAGCGCGCGCTGATCACCGAGGACCTGCTCTCGGACACGCTCTCGACCGTGCGCCAGGCGGAATCCGGCGTGCGCGGCTACATGCTGACAGGCAACCACGCCTCGCTCGCGACCTACGATCTGGCCCTGACCACCCTGCCGACCGAGCTCAACCGCCTGAACGGCCTGCTCGCCCAGGGCCCGGAGGCGCCCGCGATCGAGCGTCTCAATCTCCTGATCCCGGAAAAGCTGGACCAACTCGCCCAGGCAGTGGCGTTGTTCGACGGTCACCAGCAGGCCGCCGCGGTCGACCTGATCAACACCGATCTGAACCTCGGCACGATGCAGGACCTCCGCGCCCTGATCGGCCAGATGCGCATCGACGAACAGCTGAGCCTGCGCAAGGCGGACCGCCAGGCCGCGCGCGCCGGCTGGTTCCTGCAGGCCGCCACAGCCCTCGCGGTGTTCGGGACCATCCTGCTGGCCTGGATGGCGGCCCGCTCCAACCGGCTGCAGACCACGCAGCTGCGCGCCGCCGAGGCCGCCCTGATCACCGCCAACGAGGCGCTCGAACAAAAGGTCGCGGAGCGCACCGCCACGCTGCACGCCAGCGAGGCGCGGATCCGCATCCTTGCGGAATCCATCCCCGGCATCGTCTACATGACCGATGGCGCCGGCGAGACGCAGTACGTCAACCCGCAGGCCGCGGCCTATAGCGGGGTGCAGGCCCCCGACCACATGGGCTACGGCTGGACCGTCATGGTGCACGAGGATGACCGCGAGCGCTGTCTCGACACCTGGCTGGAAAGCCTCAGGACCGGGCAGGATTACGAGATCGAGTACCGCCTGCGCCGCCATGACGGCGTCTACCGGTGGTTCCTGGACCGCGCCGTCGCCCTGCAGAACGCCGATGGCGTCATCACCGCCTGGATCGGCACCTCGACCGACATCGACGACCGCAAGGCGATCGAAGCCGCCATGGCCAACGCGAACGCGGCGCTGGAGCAGCGCGTCGCCGAGCGCTCGGCAGAGCTCGACCGGATTTTCAAGCTCTCGACCGACATCCTGGCCGTCGGCGGCTTCGATGGCCATTTCTTCTCGATCAACCCGGCCTGGGAGCGGATCACCGGCTGGCCGGCGCAGGCCGCACTGGAAAAGCCGTTCAGCGAGTTTCTGCATCCCGATGACCGTGAGCTCACGCAGGCGGCGTTCCAGATGGTGCAGGACGGCAAGCCGGTCTCGGTCGAGAACCGCTACCGCCGCGCCGACGGCAGCTGGTGCTGGCTCTCCTGGCGCGCCGTATCGCAACCGGAAAACCGGCTGATCTATTGCGTGGCGCGCGACATGACCGCCGAGCGCGAGCGCGAGGAGCAGCTGCGCCAGAGCCAGAAGATGGAGGTTGTCGGCCAGCTCACCGGCGGGGTCGCGCATGATTTCAACAACCTGCTCACCATCATCATGGGCAGCCTCGAGCTGCTGCAGCGCGGCATGACCGAGGGGGAGCCCAAACTCGTGCGCCGAGTGGATGCGGCGATGGATGCCGCGCGCCGCGCCGCTGCGCTCACGCACCGTCTGCTCGCCTTCTCCCGCCGCCAGCCGCTCGCGCCCAAAATCCTCGACGTGAACCGGCTGCTGATGGGCATGTCCGACATGCTGCACCGCACGCTGGGCGAGACCATCGCCATCGAGCTCGTCACCGCCGCCGGCCTCTGGCAGGCCATGGCGGACGCGAACCAGCTGGAAAACGCCATACTGAACCTCGCCGTCAACGCGCGCGACGCCATGCCCGAAGGTGGGCATCTTTCGATCGAGACGCAGAACACCTATCTCGATGACAGCTACGCCGCCGCGCATATGGACGTGCAGCCAGGCCAGTACGTGCTGGTCGCCGTCAGCGATACCGGCAGCGGCATGAGTGCGAGCGTGCGCGCGAAGGTGTTCGAGCCGTTCTTCACCACCAAGCCGCAGGGCCAGGGCACCGGGCTCGGCCTCGCGCAGGTTTACGGCTTCATCAAGCAGTCCGGCGGCCATGTGAGCGTGTACAGCGAGCCCGGCGAGGGCACGACGGTCAAACTCTATCTGCCCCGCGCGCGCGCCGCCGCCGAGGCCGAAATTCCCGCCGACCAGCCCGCCTTCATTCCCGCCGCCGGGCGCGGCGAGCTCGTCCTCGTCGTCGAGGACGAGCCGGGCGTGCGAAATTTCTCAGCCGAGGTGCTGGGCGAATGCGGCTACACGGTGCTGACGGCGGAAACCGCGCGCGAGGCCCTGGACATGTTTGAGCGCACGGCCGGCATCAAAATGCTGTTCACCGATGTCGTCCTCGGCGGCGGCATGAACGGCCGGCAGCTCGCCGATGCGGTGAAGCAACGGTTCCCCGAAACGATCGTGCTGTTCACGACGGGCTACACCCGCAACGCCATCATCCATCACGGAAGGCTGGACGAGGGGATCAACTTTATCGGCAAGCCGTTCACCGCGGCCGCACTCGGGACCAAGGTCGCGAAACTGTTGGAGATGGAAGCCGTTAAAACCTCATAGGCCAAGGCGTTTGGCCGCACTGGCGTGCTCGCCTTTGGCCTCGACCAGCGTGCCGGCGCGGCCAAGCCCGTAGGCCGGCATATTGACGAATACATTCTCGTAGCGGCCGGGACCCGAAATATACGTCTCATGCCAGATGCCGACGGCGCCGTTCGTCCCCACCGCCTCGTTGAACGCCCGCCAGGCCGGCAGATGTGCCGCCGTGCGGCTCTGCGCGTATCCATTCAGCAGCTCGAAGCTGCGCCAGTACTGCACAACCATCGCGCCGCGCAGACCAAAATGCGTCCGGTAATGCAACAACCCGAGCTCCGGCTGCTTCGAGAGCTCCGCCAGCATGCGCGGCATCGCGCTGAACACCGGCCACCAGGCGCGAATGTTCCAGGGTTGGTTGATGCGCACGCCGATCAGGAAGACCGCGAACTCACCGTCCAGCCGTGCGGTCATGCGGCGGTTGATTGTGGTCATTGCAGGTTGATAATAAAGTAAGCACTACTTTTTGTGAACAAAAAGTAGCAAAAAAACTTTATGACTTTGGGCCATGGGCGTTGGCGGCATCCTGGCACAGGTCCAGGGTCATAAAGTTTTTTGCTTCTTTTGTTCACAAAAGAAGCGCTTACTTCCTCTCCTCGCCTTAAGCCGGCGTGAACGTCAGCGCCGCCCCATCCATGCAATAGCGCAGCCCCGTCGGCGGCGGCCCGTCAGGGAATACGTGCCCGAGATGGCCGCCGCAGCGCCGGCAATGCACCTCCGTGCGGTCCATCCCGAAGGACGAGTCGTCGGACGTGAGCACGGCGTGCGGCAACGGCGCCCAGAAGCTCGGCCAGCCGGTGCCGCTGTCGAACTTGGTTTTGGACGAATAAAGCGGCAGCGCGCAGCCGGCGCAGTTGAAGGTGCCGGCGCGGTGCTCGTTCAGCAGCGGGCTGGAGAACGGCGCCTCGGTGCCCTGGTCGCGCAGGATCTCGTATTGCGCGGGGGTCAGCAGTTTGCGCCACTCGGCGTCGGTATGCATCACCTCGAAGGATTGCGCGGCCTGGGCGGGATAAGGGGCGCGCATGCCGCGCGTGGCGACCAGCGCCGTCAGCGTCGCGGCGCCCAGCAGCAGGGATTTGCGGCGTGTCATCATGTTAAAACTCCTTTCGCCCGCGTTATGCAGCGGCATTCGGGCCTTCGCCAATCAGCTTTTTGCGAGCGCCCGCAAATTCCGGCGCAGCCCGGCGATGTCGGCCACCGGCGGCGCGCAGGTCTGCGCCTGGCACACATAGGCGGCCGCCCCCGCCGCGGTCTTGCCGTAGCCGGGATGCGCGGCGCCGAGGCTCTGCGGGTCATCGACGCGCAGGACGACCACCGCCGGGTCGGGATGCGCCAGTGCCGCGGCGGCCAGCGCGTCCGCGCCACCGGTGATGACGACGCAGGCGGCGTTGGCGAGCGTGTCGGCGGCGGCCAGCAGCACGGGGGAGGCGCCCAGCAGCTCCGGCCGCGCGCCAAAAGCCGCCAGCACGGCCTCGGCGCGGGCGCGATGGTCTTCGACGCCGGTGAGGTGGTAGAGCCTGGCATAGACCTCCGCCATCAGCCCGATGCCCGAGGGCGTCGGGCCATCGCTCACGTTGCGGCTGCGCGGGCCCGGCACGTCGCGCGCGTCATCCGCCGCCATGAAGAAGGCGCCCTCGCCGTCGCCAAAATTTTGCTCCGTGGCGGCGAGGATGCGGAGCGCCTGGTCCAGCCGTGCCGCCTCGCCGGTCGCCTCATATAGCGCGAGCGCGGCGCGGATCATCGCCGCCTGGTCCTCCAGCAGCCCCGCCGCCGAGATGTTGCCGCCCCGGTAGGCATGCGCGATGCGGCCATCGGGGCCGCCGAGCTTGTCCAGGATGAAATCGAACACCTGCACGGCGGCCTCAAGCCAGTCCGGCCTGTCAAACACCGCCGCCGCGCGGACCAGGGCGGCCACGGTCAGCGCGTTCCAGTCCGCCAGGATCTTGTCGTCACGGCCAGGCCGTACCCGCAGCGCCCGGCGCGAGAATAGTTTGTCGCGGCACGCGGCCAGCTGCGCCTCGGTCGCGTCATCCGCCAACACCGTGATCCGCTCGAGGATGATCCGCTCCTCCCAGTTGCCGTGTTCAGGCAACGGATAATGCGCGCCGAAAAATTCGGTTTCCGCACCCACCACCTCGGCGACCTCGGCTGCCGTCCAGACGTAGAACCTGCCCTCGACCCCCTCGCTATCGGCATCCTCGGAGGCGGCGAAGGCTCCTTCCTCGCGCATGTCCCGCTGCAGCCACGTCACCGTCTCGGCGGCGCGTGCGGCATAAAGCGCGTTGCCGGTCTGCGCGTAGACCAGCGCCAGCAGATCCAGGATCAGCGCGTTGTCGTAGAGCATTTTCTCGAAATGCGGCACCAGCCAGGCCGCGTCGGTCGCATAGCGCGCGAAGCCGCCGCCCAGATGGTCATAGATGCCGCCCTGCGACATCCGCGTGAGCAGCAGGTCCACCGCGTCCACCGCCTTGGCATCGCCGGTGCGGAATGCGTCCTGCCACAGGTAGCGGAACACCGGCGCGTTGGGGAATTTGGGCGCGCCGCCCATGCCGCCATGGCGCCAGTCCATGCCCTGCAGGAACCGGGCGGTGAGGCCATCCAGCACCGCCGGCCCCGGCGCCTCGCCCGGCCGCGCCGCCGCATTCGCGGCCAGAGCGCGGGTCATCGAGGCGACGGTATTGCCAATGCGCGCCCGGTCATTCGCCCAGGCCTTGGCCAGCGCCTGCAGCACCTGCGTGAAACTCGGCCGCCCGAAACGCGGCGTGGGCGGAAAATACGTGCCGCCCCAGAACGGCTCGCCCGCCGGCGTCAGCACCATGGTCAACGGCCAGCCACCCTGTTCGCCCATCGCGTGCAGCGCGGTCATGAAAATCTGGTCGATCTCGGGCCGCTCCTCACGGTCGACTTTGATGTTGACATAGTGCTCGTTCATGATCGCCGCGACCGCCGGGTCCTCGAAACTCTCATGCGCCATGACATGGCACCAATGGCAGGCGGCGTAGCCGATCGAGAGCAAAATCGGCACATCGCGCCGCTGCGCCTCGGCGAGCGCCTCCGCACCCCATACCTGCCAGTGCACCGGGTTGTCCTTGTGCTGGCGCAGATACGGGGACGACGCCTCACCCAGCCGGTTTTGCATTTTGCGTTCACCCGTGATGCTAAGGCGTGGAGATAAGCACGAAACATCAGGAGTCACAGCCTTGGGTCAACCCTTGCCCGACGATCCCGCGCCCTATTTCGCCACCCACATCTTCGTCTGCGGCAACCGCCGGCCGGACGGCCATGAGCGCGGCTGCTGCGCCTCGAAGGGCTCGGAGAAAATCCGCGACTACATGAAGGCGCGGGTGAAGGAGCTGAAAATCCCCGGCGTGCGCGTGAACCAGGCCGGCTGCCTGGACAGGTGCGAGCATGGGCCGTGCGCCGTGCTGTACCCCGAGGGCGTGTGGTACCGGCTGGACTCGTTCGAGGCGGTGGACGCGGTGCTGGAGGCGCACGTGCAGGACGGGGGACGGGTAAAGGCCCTGATGTTGCCTGGGTAAGCCGCGCCGCCGCCAGATCCGATGACCGAACGTTATCAAAGTTTTTTGCTGCTTTTGTTCGCAATAAGTAGTTCTGCCCTTCCCCTCGAGGTCCTCATGCTGACTTTCAACCAGGTCGACGTCTTCACCAGCGTCCCGCTACGCGGCAATCCCCTTGCCGTGGTGCACGCCGCCGATGCGCTGACCGCCGACCAGATGGCCCGTTTCGCCAACTGGACCAATCTGAGCGAGACCGCCTTTTTGCTCTCGCCGACGCATCCGGATGCCGATTACCGCGTGCGTATTTTCACGCCCGCCAGCGAGTTGCCTTTTGCCGGGCACCCGACGCTGGGCAGTTGCCATGCCTGGCTGGCGGCGGGCGGCGCGCCGAAGGGAGACGAGATCATCCAGGAATGCGGCGCGGGTCTGATCCGCATCCGGCGGGATGGCGCGCGCCTTGCCTTTGCCGCCCCACGCACCGCGCAGGCGGAGGTGAGCCCCGGCACACTGGCGCAGATCGCGCGCGCCTTGCGCATCGAGCCCACGGCCATCCGCGCTGCGCAATGGCTGGGCGCGAGGCCAGCCTGGGTGGCCGTGATGCTCGCCAGCCAGGCCGAGGTGCTGGCGCTGCAGCCGGACTTGCCCGCCATGGGCGAGCTGGAGATCGGCGTCATCGGTCCGGCGGCGGGGGACGTGCAGTTCGAGGTCCGGGGTTTTGCGCCTGGCATCGGCATACCGGAGGACCCCGTGACCGGCAGCCTGAACGCGGGGCTGGCGCAATGGCTGATCCGCACCGGCCAGGCGCCGTCCCGCTACGTCGCGGCCCAAGGGACCCGCCTTGGCCGCGCCGGACGCGTCCATGTCCAGCAGTTGGATGACGAGATTTGGGTTGGGGGCGATAGCGTCAGCTGCATACAGGGGGTTTTGGCGTTATAGACGGCGAGTAAATCTTTGCTCGCGAGCGCCACGCCGCTGCCACGCCCGTAATCGAAAGTCATAAAGTATTTTGCTACTTTTTGTTCACAAAAAGTAGTGCTTCCTTTTCCTCTCCGAGGATTTTCAATGCCGCCTGATCTCTTCCCCGAAACGCAGGTTCCTGTTGGTCTGACCTATCTCCCAGGGTTTGCCTTGGCGGAGGAAGCCGCGTTGCTGGATGCCGTCGCGACCATCGCGGCCGCGGCACCGTTCCGGCAGATGGCAACACCTGGCGGCAAGCTGATGTCGGTTGCGATGACCAGTTGCGGCGATGCCGGCTGGATCACCGACCGCCGCGGCTACCGCTATTCGACCATCGACCCGCAGACCGGCGCTGCCTGGCCGCCGATGCCGGCGATGTTTCGTGATCTCGCCATGCGGGCCGCGACTAACGGCGGTTTTGAAAATTTTATCCCCGATGCCTGCCTGATCAACCGCTATATCCCGGGCGCGAAAATGACCCTGCACAGTGACGCGGATGAGCGGGATTTTTCCGCCCCCATCGTCTCGGTTTCGCTCGGGCTGCCGGCGGTATTTCAGTGGGGCGGGGCTAAGCGCGGCGACAAAACCACCCGTCTGCCTCTGACGAGCGGCGATGTCGTGGTGTGGGGCGGGACCGCGCGGCGCCACTACCATGGCATACTGCCGCTGCGCGACGGCGAACATTCGCTAACCGGCCGCAGCCGCATCAATCTGACGTTCCGTTTGGCGCTCTGATGGCGGAGATCCCAAGCTTCGAGACCAGCCGGCTATGGTTGCGCGGCGTGACTGAGGCCGACGCCCCCGCCTATCAGCGCCATTTCGCAGATTACGCCGTGATCAGCGAACTTGCCGCACGCGTGCCGTGGCCATATCCGCAGGACGGCGCGTTGGCCTTCATCCGCGACGTCATTCTGCCGGCGCAGGGCAAGGACAAGTGGGTCTGGGGGCTTTATCTCAAAACCAGCCCTGACGAGCTAATCGGCATCATCGACCTTTGGCGTCAAAATCGGCCAGAAAATCGTGGTTTCTGGCTTGGCCGCGCATTCTGGGGCCGCGGCCTGATGACCGAGGCAACGGCCGTTATCACCGACCACGCTTTTGACGGTCTCGGCTTCAAATCAATCATTCTATCAAACGCGGTCGGCAATCTGCGCTCCCGCCGCGTGAAGGAAAAGGCAGGCGCCGTCTGGCTGCGGACGGAGCCTTTCCGCTTCGTAAATCCAGCCTATACGGAACGCGAGGTCTGGGAACTAACACCGGAGCAGTGGAAAAAATTCCGCGGCCAAGGGCCCTGAGGCCCCGGTGGGCGGCCAGGGGACAACAACCCCTGGCCTTGCCCTGACTACTCAGCCGCCACAAAACTCGGCCGCCCATAACCCTTCGGCCGGAAAAACACGATCCCGATCAGCAACCCGCCGATGCCGACGATTTTCGTCGTCAGATTGAACGTGCTGATGGCGTAGAGGCCGAGCACGATGAGTGCCACCGCGCTCAGCGCCGGGAACACCACATAGCCCAAAAACGTCGCCGGCGAGGTTTTGAAACTATCACGGTAAACCCAGGCGCAGACCAATCCCGCCAGGCCGTAATAGTAGCACACCTGCACGGCGATCGCGCTCACCGAGTCCGTTAGAATTGCCGCGATCGAGGGCAGAAAACTGGAGATGAAAATCATCACGAGGCCGACGCCGAGCAGCAGGTACATGGTGCGAACGGGCGTTACCGTCCGCTCATGCACCTGCCCGAAATAACCCGGCAGCGCGCGGTCCCGTCCCATCGCAAACAAGGTGCGTGAGAATTGCAGCATGGTCGTCTCGAGCGTCGCGATGCTGGAGAGGATCAGCGCCAGCGATGCCGCATAACCGCCGGCCTTCCCGAGTCCCGCCGCGAGTGCGACGTGATAGATCAGATTGTCAGAGAATCCCGATGCCGTTGCAAGCGTGAACATCATGAGTGCGGCGAGGGTGAAGGCGACAAACGAGGCAATCGTTACGAAAATGCTCAAAAATCCGCCATTGCCGGCAGCGTTAGGCGGATGCCCCTTGGTCTCCTCCGAGAGATTGGAGGTGACGTCCCAGCCCCAGTACAGGAACACGACGATCAGCGATGACGCTGCGAAGGTCCCCGGCGGGTAGTTGAAACCGAACCAGGACCAGGAGAATTTCGTGACGGCGCCGGCGGTGCCGGTATGCACGAACGCGGCGATGGAGATGCCGAAGAGGATCAGCAATTCGATCGAGCTCATCACCACCTGAATCTTGCTGGTGAGCTCAATGCCCGTGATCAGCACCCCGCCGATAACAAGGAACCAGACGGCGCCTATGACGGTCGTGAGGATGACATTGCTTGCAAGGGCCGGATCGAACAGGTCGATCGTCGCGGTGCCAAGCGGCACGCTGCCGGTGACCATGAACACCATTGCCGCGATCAGCAGCGCCCAGCCTGAAAAATAACCAAAAAACCGGCCAAACACGCCCTTGGTCCACTCATACGCGGCACCCGCGTTAGGGATCCGCTTGTTGAGCCCCTTATAGGCAACGGAAATACCGAGCATCGGCACGGCAAAGGTCAACAGCGCGTTAGGCGAAACCGCACCGGCGGCGGCGAGCAGGCCGGAGATCGCGACCGCGATCGAAAAGCCAGGCGCGCTGCCGGCGACGCCCATGATGATCGATTCAAAAAAACTGAGAGAATTCGCCTTCAGCTCGGTACTCATGCAAGCCCCCTTTTGGTTTTACTTCGTAACACCCTCCGGCTGTTGCTGGGTGATGCAATGGATATTGCCGCCGCCCAGCAGGATCTCGCGCGCCGGCAGCATCACAACCTCGCGGCCGGGAAATAACCGCTCCAGAACCATGCGTGCCGGCGCGTCCGTCGCCGTTCCGAAAGCCGGTGCAATAACCGCGCCATTGACGATCAGAAAATTCACGTAGGACGCCGCCAGACGCTCCCCGGCGCGCCGGTCCATTCCGGTCTCGGTGCGGTCAACACCATCCGCCTCATCCTGTGTGATGAACATCGGTTCGGGCATCGGGATCCGCTCCACGTTCATCGCCCGGCCCTTGGCATCGCGCGCCGCCAGCAGACGCACCTCCGCCGCGCGCGAGACCGCATAATGCGGGTCGGCGGGGTCATCGCACCAGCTCAGCAAAACGCAGCCCGGCCGCACAAAACAGGCAAGGTTATCGATATGCCCGCCGGTCTCGTCACCCGGCACGCCCTCCCCAAGCCATATAACTTCACTAACACCGAGATAATCCCGCAGCACGCGCGCCATAGCCTCACGCGTAACGCCAGGGTTGCGGTTCTCGTTCAGCAGGCACGCTTCCGTGACCAGCACGCTACCCTCGCCGTCGACATGGATGGCGCCACCCTCGACCACACACGGCGCACGAAAGCGCTGCGCGCGTTCGATCTCGAGCATCTTGGCGGCCACCTGATCATCCAAATCCCAAGGAAAATACAGGCCATCCCGCAACCCGCCCCAGGCGTTGAACGGCCAATCCACGCCCGCCAGCTGGCCTGCCGCATCGATGAGAAACGTCGCGCCGACATCGCGCGCCCAGGCGTCATTCGTGCTGACCTCAACCACTCGCACCGCCGCCGGCAACACCGCGCGCGCCTGCGCATACTGGCGCGCACTCACCATCATCGTCACCGGCTCGAACCGCGCAATCGCGGTCGCGACTGCGGCAAACGCCGCCTGTGCGGGCTTCGCACCTAACCGCCAGTTATCCGGCCGCTCCGGCCAGATCATCCAACACCCCGCCTGCGGCGCCCACTCGGCGGGCATGGCGAAGCCGGCGGCGGTCGGGGTCAAGAGCAAGGCCAGGGGGCTTTGCCTCGCTTTTGAACACCGCCCCCCATCACCGCCGCGTCTGCCCGTCTAGTGTCAACAGCGGCGCGTACAACTCCGGGCGGCGGTCGCGGAACACGCCCCAGGAGGCGCGGGTATGGGCGATGGCGTCAAGGTCGAAGCTTGCGCTCAGCACCATTTCCTCGGTCCGGTTTGCTTCCGCGACCTTGGCGCCGGTGTGGTCGGCGATGAAGCTCGAGCCGTAGAATGTTAGCGAGGTACCGTGCAGCCCGGCTTCCGTGCCGATGCGGTTAGAAGCGATGAGCGGCGTCAGGTTCGCAGCCGCGTGGCCTTGCATCGTGCGTTGCCAATGGTCGCGTGAATCGAGCGTTGCATCCTGCGGCTCGGACCCGATGGCGGTCGGGAAGAACAACAGCTCAGCCCCCATCAGCGCCATGGCCCGCGCGGTTTCGGGAAACCACTGGTCCCAGCAGATGCCAACCCCGATGCGGGCATATTTCGTATCCCAGACGCGAAAGCCGGTATCGCCGGGCGAGAAATAGAATTTTTCCGAATAGCCGGGGCCATCGGGGATGTGCGATTTGCGGTAGTGCCCAAGGTTGCTGCCGTCGGCATCCAGGATCACGATCGTATTGAAAAAACTCTGGCCGGCGCGCTCGAATACCGAGATCGGCAGCACGACGCCGAGTTCGCGCGCGATCGGTGCAAAATGCGCGATCGCGGCATTTTCGCTGAGCGGCCTCGCGAGGTGGAAATGCGCGTGCGCCTGGTCCTGGCAGAAATACAGCGACTCGAACAATTCCTGGATCAGGATGATGTGCGCGCCCGCCGCCGCCGCCTGGCGCACCAGTTTTTCGGCGCACAGGATGTTAGCGCCTGCATCGCTGCCGCACGCCATCTGCGTCGCTGCCACGGTGACCTGTCTCATGCCGGCATCCCTCAGGCGTTCTTCAAATAGGCGTCGTATTCGACATCCGAAATCCGCCGGCGGAACTCGGCGATCTCCTGGCGCTTGCAGGCGGTGTAGACCCGCTGGAAGTCCGCACCGAAGATGCCGGCGATGTGGAGCGAGTCGCCGAACCTGTCGACAGCACCCGACCATGCAATCGGCAATGGCGGCGCGTTCGGGCAGCGCCGGTCGCCGACCGTCTCCTGGCCCGGGTCGGCCTGCGTTTCGATGCCCGCGAGTGCGGAGCCAAGCATCGCCGCAAAGGCGAGGTAGGGGTTGCAGTCAGCACCCGCGACGCGGTGTTCGATGCGCGCGGCGAGCGGGTCAGCCGTAATAACGCGCACCGCGGCCATGCGGTTATCATGCCCCCAGTCGCCAAAGGTCGGCGCATGCACGCCGGGCGCGAACCGGCGGTAGGAGTTTGCGTGCGGCGCCAGTGTCAGCATCGTATCAGGCATGGCCTGGATGATGCCGCCGAGCGCCTGGTAGAGCACCGGTGCCGCGCGCGTTTGCGAGCCTGCAAAAATATTCTCACCCCGCGCGTTCAGCACCGACATATGCACATGCATGCCGCTGCCCGCCCATTGCCCGTAGGGCTTGGCCATGAAGGTCGCGGTCAGGCCGTGCTTGCGCGCGACATGCTTGATCGTGCGCTTGAACAGCGTGGCGGCGTCCGCGATGCGCAGCGCGTCGGTCGAGTATTTGAGCGTCACCTCGAACTGGCCCGGACCGCTCTCGCTAACAAGCGTTTCGAGCGTGATGTCCTGCGCCTTGGCGGTCGCCATCATCTCGCGCAGGATCGGCTCGTAGTCATGGATTTCGCCGAGCCCGACGGCATCGATCTGCCAGCCGCGCCAACCGGACTCGTCAGCACCCCGCGGTGCGATCCGCAGGCCGCCCGTATGGCCGGGGTCGACCAGATAGAATTCCAGCTCCACGCCGAGTGCCGGGGTTAGTCCGGCGGCGGCATAACGCTGCAAAACACGCGCCAGCACGCCGCGCGGATCGAGATAGAAATACCCGCCATCCGCCTCGCGCATCGACAGCAGCGCCTGCACCGCATTGCCCTCTGCCCAGCCCATGCGCGTGATCGAGTGCGGCACCGCCGTGCACAGCCCGTCAGGGTCGCCGGTGTCGTAGGCGATGCCGCCCTCCACGACATCGCGCCCCCAGATGTCCAGCAAAAACGCCGAGCGCGGCATCGCGATGCCAGATCCCAGCAGCGCCTTGGCCTTGTCGCGCTGCAGCCATTTGCCGCGCGGCACGCCGTTCACATCGATGATGAATGCCTCGATGAACTCGGCATCTGCCATCAGCGCCGCCCTGGCGGCGATATCTGGTTTTGCGACGACGTTCACACCGCCACCTCCGCGCGCACGCGCGCGAAGGTCTGGTCGATCGCGCGCGCCGCGCGTTCGACCAGCATGTCGATCTCGGCTTCGGCGATGATCAGCGGCGGCGAGAACACCATCGTGTCGCGCACCGCCCGCATGATCAGCCCGTTCTCGATGCACAGGTCGCGGCAGATCTGGCCGACGCGCCCGCGCTTCTCGAAAAACCGCCGCACGCGCTTATCCGCGGTGAGCTCGATCGCGCCGATCAGCCCAACACCGCGGATCTCGCCAACCATCGGATGATCGGCGAGAGCCGCCCGCAGTTTTTCGCGCAGGCTCTCGCCCATGACATCGGCGCGCGCCACGAGGCTCTCGCCTTCAATAATGTCGAGATTGGCGAGTGCGACCGCGCACGCGACCGGGTGCCCCGAATAGGTAAAGCCGTGATAGAACTCGCCTGCCTCATTGATCATCACATCGGCGACGCGGTCTCCGACCATCACGGCCGAAAGCGGCAGATAACCCGACGTTATCGCCTTCGCGAGCGTCATCATATCAGGCTGGATGCCGAAATAATCCGACCCGAACATTTTGCCCGTGCGCCCGAAACCGCAGATGACCTCATCGGCGATCAGCAGGATATCGTGTTCGCGGCAGATGCGGTTCACTTCCGGCCAATAGGTGGCAGGCGGAATGATGACGCCGCCGGCCCCTTGCAGCGGCTCACCGATGAACGCGGCGATGTTGTCAGCACCGAGCTCCCTGATTTTATCCTCAAGCTGCCGCGCTGCGTAAATGCCGAATTCCGCTTCCGACATCTGCCCGCCATAGCCATACCAATAGGGCGGGAGAACGTGCACGAAATCGGGCGCGTCGCCCGCCTGGCGGTGCATGTCCACCATGCCGCCGGCGGAAGCACCCAGGGTTGTGGAGCCGTGATAGCCATACTCGCGGCCAATGATGATCCGCTTGGTGGGCCGCCCCTTGGTCTGCCAGAACACGCGCGCCATGCGCAGCGCCGTATCCACCGCCTCGGAGCCCGAGCACGCGAAAAACGCGTGGTTCAACGCGGCGGGAGCGAGGCCCGCGAGGCGCGCCGCGAGTGCCGTGGCCGGCTGGTTCGTGGTTTTGAAAAACGTGTTGTAGTACGGCAGTTTTGCCATCTGCGCGGCGGCGGCCTCAACCAGCTCGCGCCGCCCGTAGCCCGCGCTGACACACCACAGCCCCGCCATGCCGTCCAGGATTTTGTGCCCCGAATCGTCGTGCAGAAACACGCCCTGCGCACCCGTGATGACCCGCACGCCGCCTTCATGCAGCGCCTTATGGTCGGTGAATGGGTGCAGATGATGCGCCGCATCCAGCTCCTGCCAATTCAATCCGCCACCAATTTCGTCCAGCATTTTTAAAAACTCCATCCAGAACAATGGCACCGCGCAGCATTGCGCGATGAAGCCGAAAGCTCAGACGGAAGGCGGGCTGAAACCGATGCGTGCACAGAGAATGAGCATCTCTGCCTGCAAGCTCGAGTTTGCGATGTGGGCGAACGTAGCCATGGAAAATTTTTGCATAGCAACACCCCCAGTTCAAGAAAATAATATTCCTGCCGGCAAAATCCGCGGGCCCGCTTGACCGTCTCATCCGCCGCCCCGACACCTGCCTGATCAGATACGAGGCCGAAGAGACAATCTCTCGATGCATTCAGACAAAAGCGCGATCGTCACGGGCGGTGCGGGCGGGCTCGGCGCCGCGATGGTCAGAAGCCTGGCGGCGGCGGGCTACGCCGTGGTCATTCATTACCACACCCAGGCGGAGGCTGCCCAGGCGCTCGCGACCGGCATCTTGCAAACCGGCGGCCGCGCGGCGGCCTTCCACGCCGACATCACGGTCGAGGACGAGGCCGCCGCCCTGATCGCGTTTGCGACGCAAAGCTTTGGGCGCCTGGATGTCCTGGTCAACAATGCCGGCATCGCCAAAGGCTGTTCGCTCGACAAGATCGATACCGCCCACATCAACGACCTCACCGCGGTCAACATCGCGGGCCTGTTATTTGCCTCCAAGCACGCGGCAAGAGCCTTCAGCAATGTCGGCGGCAGCATCATCAACATCAGTTCGACCAACGCGACCTCGCCGGTCCCCGGCGGTGCGGTCTATAGCGCCACAAAAGCCGCGGTGAACGCCATCACCATCAGCCTGGCGCGCGAACTCGGGCCCCGAAACATCCGCGTCAACGCCGTCGCCCCCGGCCTCACGATGACACCGGCTTATGACACCGCCATACCGGAGGATGCCAAACAGCACGTGATCGGCCAGACGCCGCTCGGGCGTCTCGGGCTGCCCGAGGATATCGCAGGCGTGGTCGCCTTCCTCGCCTCGGACGCCGCCAGGTGGATCAACGGCCAGGTCATCGCCGTCTCGGGCGGCGCCGTCTAGATATCTTGCACGCCGCCCCCCCTTCAGGGCAGGTAGACGCCATGGCTGATCTCGACCAACTCCTCAAAGCCCGCGGCCGCATTGCCGAATTCGGCGCGCATGTCACCGCCGCCAGCTTCGCCACGTCCGGCAGACTCGCCGCCTTCGCCCTGGGCGACGGCACCCTCCGCCTCGCCATGCCCGATTGGCTGACCATCCCCCTGCACAACGGCGCGGTGCTCAGCCTTTGCCCGCACCCGCTCACCGGCGGATTTTGCACCGGCGGCGATGACGGCCGGTTCATCGCCGTCACGCCGGAGGGCGCGCCCGCCGAAATCGCCCGCTTCGGCTCCAAATGGGTGGAGCACGTCGCCGGTTTCGCGGGCAAAACGCCGTTGCTGGCCGCATCCGCCGGTAAACTGATGCATCTTTTTTCCGGCGAGGGAACCAAAATACGCGAATTCCCGCATCCCTCGACCGTGACGGGCATCGCCTTCGACGCCAAGGGTAAGCGCATCGCCGCCTCGCATTATAACGGCGCCTCGCTCTGGTTCACCTCGTCGAACGCCGAAACCCCGCGCAAACTCGAATGGAAAGGCAGCCATCTCGGCGTCGCCATCCATCCCAACGGCGACGCCCTGGTCACCGCCATGCAGGAAAACGCCCTGCACGGGTGGACGCTGCCGGAGCAGAAACACATGCGCATGTCCGGCTATCCGGCAAAAACGGAATCCTTCGGCTTCACCAAATCCGGCCGCTGGCTCGCGACCGGCGGCGCCGACGCCATCGTCCTCTGGCCGTTCTTCGGCGGCGGCCCGATGGGCAAACCGCCGACGGAACTCGCCAGCGCGGAGGGCATCATCAAACGCATCGCCTGCCACCCGGAGCACGAGGTCATCGCCGCCGGGTTCGATACGGGCCTGCTGGTGGTCGCCGACATCGCAAAGGAGCGCGTGTTGCCCGTGTGCGGCCCGGGGCGCGGCGGGATCTCGGCATTGGCGTGGAATGCGACGGGGTCGCATCTGGCGTTTGGGACGGAGAGCGGGTTCGGGGCGGTCGTCGATTTTAGTTAGCAAAGCACGACTTTTTGTGAACAAAAAATCGCAAAAAAAACTTTGGAAATGGAGCCACGGGCCGCGGTGGCGGCAACGCCCGAGACCCAAAGTCACAGACGTTCCTTACGCTTCCAGCGTCTCCGCCAACTCTTCCACTGACCCGACACTATGCGTCCAAGCCGCCGCCGGCTTCGCCCGCTCACCCGGCGCGCCGTACTCCATCGGCCTCGCAATAAACGCCGTCTGCAGCCCGAGCCCGCGCGCCACCGCGAGGTCCTCGTTATGCGACGCCGCCAGCATCACATCCGCCGGCGCCAGCCCCAGGAGCCGGCACGCGCCGAGATAGGTCTCGTGGTCAGGCTTGAAATGGCCGGACACGTCGGAGCCGAACACCATGTCCCAGGTAAACCCGGCATGGCGCGAGAGCGCCACCAACAGCGCCACATGCCCGTTCGAGAGCGGCCCGGTCACGTAGCGGGTGCGCAGCCGGCGCAAGCCCGGCGCACTGTCCGGCCATGGGGTCAGGCGGTGCCAGATTTTTATCAGCTCATCGGCGACCGGGGCCAAAGCCTGCGCGCCGTATTCCGGCAGCAGCGCCAGAATCGCGTCCCGGTGCAGGTCGTCCAGCAGCCGGAACGGCGTCTCCCCGCGCCGCACCGCATCCAGCGACGGCCGGTACCGGCCGCGCCAGGCATCCGTGATCGCGAGCCAGTCCGCGGCAACGCCGTGCCGCACGCCGATCTCGGCCAGGGCGGCACTCACGCTGCCCCGCCAGTCGACCAGCGTGCCGAACGTGTCGAACAGGATCGCCTTCGGCAGCATCAGCCCATCGCCATCAATATGACAACCAGCCCGATCGCGCCCGCCTGCAGGAGCACGCGCCAGCGCATCAGCCGGTTCGAGGTCCGCGGGTCACGGCTCACATTCGCCATCCCCAGCGCCCCCACCAGCATCACCGCCACCACCGCGATCATGTCGATCCCGAGCAGGATCATTAAAAATAATTTCATACTGATCATATAAGCGCAGGCCCGCGAATGTGCATATGCGCCGTCAACGATTGACACCCGCCCGTTAAACCTCTCTGGGTCCCGCCATGCGTTTCTGCACCGCCCTCGCCTTGCTCCTCACACTTGCTCTGGGGTTGCCCGCCGCCGGCCAGACGGTCGCGGTCCACCAGGCAGCGCCGGCCGCCCCGAGCAAGACCACCCCCGCCAAAGCCACCGCCGGCGCCATCATCCCCGGCTCCCCGCTCGCCGCACTCACCGGCGTCGGCGCCGCGCAGCCGGCCAGCAGCGACGCCAACGCCCCCGCCCCCTTCGGCACCACCGCCATCGGCACCTCCTTCGCGAGCGGCATCGCCGATGAGGCCACCCGCACCTTCGACGAGTTCCTCTCCGCCGTCCGCCAATCCACGCGCCTCGATCCCGTGGTCTCCTGGCTGCATAGTTTCACCTACCTGCCGGACCGCCGCGCCGACCTCGGCCGTATCGCCATCGCCATCGCCATGACCCTGCTGCCCGGCATCGCGTTCGAGGTGCTGCTCCGGTTCGCCCTCGGCCGCCCGCGCGCCGCCCTCGCGCGCCGCGCCACCCCCCGCCAGGCGGATTTCGTCGTCGATCCCGACGAACAAGGCATCGCGGACGCGGAAGCCGGCGAGACCGAGCGGCGCCCGCGGCGGCGCGTCACCGTCATCGCCTGGCTGCGCCGCCTCGGCTACGCCCTGGTCAATTTCGGCCTGCGGATGGTCCCCCTCGTCGCCTTCATCATCATCAGCCAGCTGCTGCTCTCGGCCGGCCTGATCGCGACCCGCCCTGCCCACCTCGCCGTCGTCGGCCTGATCAACGCCTACCTCTTCTGCCGCGTGCTCATGGAGCTCGTGCTCTTCATCGCCGCCCCGCACGCCGCCAGCCTGCGCCTCGCCACCATCCCCGATGGCCACGCCGGCTGGTTCATCCGCCGCTTCCAGATCCTGCTCGCCACCGGCTTCTTCGGCTACGCCATCGTCTCCATCGCCGAAATCCTCGGCCTCAGCCATCCCGGCGCGCTCGCCGTGCTCCGCCTCATCGCGCTCGTCATGCATATCGAAGTCGCCATCGACATCTGGCAGGCCCGCCGCGTCGTCCGCCGCTGGATCGCGGGGCCGCCGGATGCCACAGGCCCGCTCGCCGGCCTGCGCCGCGTGCTCGGCCAGATCTGGCACATCGCCGCCCTGTTCTACGTGCTGGCGCTCTGGATCGCGCTCGCCGCCGGCGTCCACAACGCCTTCGGCCTGCTGCTGCGCATCATCGTCGTCGTCATCCTCGCCGCCGTCATCGGCCGCCTCCTCTGGACCGGCAGCTCAACCCTGCTCGAGCGCGCCTTCCCCGACCCCTCGGTCTCGACCGCCCGCCACCCCGCCCTCGCCGCCCGCGCGCGCGCCTACAACCCGCTGATCCGCGGCCTCATCCGCGTCATCATCGGCCTCGTCACCATCGTCCTCATCCTGCAAGGCTGGGGCGTCGACGCGATCGGCTGGCTGCTCACCGACCATCTCAGCCGCAGCCTGATCGGCGCCTTCGTCGACATCATCATCACCATCGCCATCGCCCTGACCCTCTGGGAATGCGCCAACGCCTACATCAACGGCAGGATCGACCGCCTCACGGCTAAAGGCAAAACCCGCCAGGCCTCCCGCCTGCGCACCCTGCTGCCCATGATCAAAGCCACCGTCGGCGTCGTCCTCTTCATCGTCGCCGTCTATATCTGCCTTGCCAAAATCGGCGTGAACGCCACCCCCCTCTTCGCCAGCGCCAGCGTGCTCGGCATCGCCATCGCCTTCGGCAGCCAAAAACTCGTGCAGGACATCATCACGGGCCTCTTCCTGCTGCTCGAAGACGCCATGCAGGTCGGCGACGTCATCACCCTCGCCGGCATGACCGGCACCGTGGAGCGCCTCTCCATCCGCACCATCCGCCTGCGCGGCGGCGACGGCTCGATCAACATCATCCCCTTCTCCGCCGTCACCACCGTCACCAACATGACCCGCGACTTCGGCTATGCCCAGATCTCCATCGAAGTCGGCTACGAGGAAGACCTCGACCGCGTCAGCGCCGTCATGACCGACATCGCCAAAACCATGCGCGCCGAACCAAAATGGGGCGCCATGATGCGCGACGACCTGCAAATCTTCGGCCTCGACCAGTTCGGCGCCTCCGCCCTCGTCATCACCGGCCAAATCCGCACCGGACCCGGCCAGCACTGGGCCGTCCGCCGGGAATTCTACGCCCGCGTGAAGCAACGCTTCGCCCAGGAACACATCGACATGCCATACACATACCTGCCCCCAGCCCCGCCAAAGCCCGAACTGCCGGCGCCGGCGGATGGGGGGGAAAGCAAGTAAGGCCAGGGGGCTTTGCCCCCTGGACCCCCACGAAGGGCCGCGCCCTCCTCCCCAATCCCTTTCTTATTTCAGGGTTCTAAGGGCTCCGCCCTTAGCGGGGTTCCAAGGGGCAGAGCCCCTCGGCCTTGCTTGCTTATCCCGCATCCACCAACACCCGGCGCCCTGATGTACGGCGCCGCAGCGGCATGACGCCGAGGATGTCTTTGGTGGCTTCGGTGATGGTCAGGCCCGCGAATTGTGGGGCGACGGCTTTGCCGGCTTGTTCCCACAGGGTGAAGGCGCGCAGGTTGGGCCGCCAGTTCAGGGGTGGGGCGAAGAGGGTTGGCTCCTGTTTTTCCACCCGAAAGAACAGGCTGTTGAGGGTGCGGGCGAGCTGGCCTTCCGAGTATGGCTGGCCGTGGCCGAAGGGCGTGCTTTCGGCGTAGGCCCACATGCCGCGGCGGTTGGGGGCGACGATGATGAGGCGGCCGTCGTCTTTCAGCAAGCGCCAGACTTCGCGCAGGCAGCGCCTGGCGGTTTCCGCGTGTTCCAGGCCGTGCACCAGCAGGATGCGGTCGAACATCAGGTCGGGGAACGGCAGCGCGTCTTCTTCCGCGGCGCAGGCGAGGTTGGCGCGCCCGGCCGGCCAGGCGGCTGCGCCCATTTGCTGCGGCAGCACGGCGATGCTGCGCGCCGCCTGTTCGCGCCAGATCTGCAGGTACGGCCCGGCATAGCCGAGACCCATGATCGACATGCCGGCGCAATCTGGCCACAGCCCCAGTAGTTTCTGCCGCACGAGCGAGGCTGTCAGCCGCCCCAGGGCGGTGCCATAAAATTCGGCCGCATCTCGCGCATCGATCGCCATTGGCCTTATATACACACGAGGCAGCGATGGAGCGACACACGTGACGGTAACGGCAAGGGCGATCCCCATGTTGAGCGACAACTATTCCTGGTTGTTGAGCGAGTCCGTCTCGGGGATGCTCGCGATCGTCGACCCGGCGGAGGCCGAGCCCGCGATTGCCGCGATCGAGGCGGCGGGCGGCAAGCTCGACATGATTTTGCTGACCCATCATCACGGCGACCATATTGACGGCGTGCCGGCGCTGGTGGCGCGCTACAGCCCGGTCGTGGTGGGCAATGCGGCGGATGCGCATCGTTTGCCGAAGCTCGACATCGCGGTGCATGAGGGCGATCTGGTTGATTTCGGCGCCGTGAAGATCCGTGTGATCGACACGCCGGGGCACACGGTGGGGCACATCACCTACTACATCGCCGATGGCGGCGTGCTGCTGCCGGGTGATACGCTGTTCAGCCTGGGCTGCGGCCGCCTGTTCGAGGGCACGGCCGCTGACATGTACGGCGCGCTACAGAAATTCGATGACATGCCGGATGATACGCTCGTGTGCGCTGGCCATGAGTACACGGCCTCCAACGCAAAATTCGCGCTTACGGTCGACCCAGGCAACCACGCGCTCCAAGCGCGTGCGCAAGACGTAGAAAGGTTGCGCGCCGCCGGTGAACCGACGCTGCCGGTCAGGCTGGGCGTGGAACGGGCGACCAATCCGTTTTTGAGGGCGCTGGATGCCGAGGCGCTGGGATTGCTGCGAAAGCAAAAGGATAGTTTTTAGCGAAGC